>Ga0207112_1012_pt1 | contig 44829 bp, 27 predicted proteins | sample Alteio_BWMinHeat_72_FD_153549 | JGI IMG/M metagenome (GOLD analysis project Ga0207112, IMG submission 153549) | Enriched cells from forest soil in Barre Woods Harvard Forest LTER site, Petersham, Massachusetts, United States -... | ecosystem: Environmental > Terrestrial > Soil > Temperate forest >...
GACCACTTGCCTGATAACGGATCTTCCAGGCTCGCCGGAAGAGGGCCGGCTGTTTTCATTCCTTGGCGGCGGCAAAGAGAGGAAGCATGAAGTACGGCAGGTTTGGTCTGGGGCTGCTTATGATGTTCAGCGGGCTTGCTGTCACGGCGTCGGCGCAGGGAAAAGCGGGGCGCGCCGGCATTCCAAAACTCGCGTTCGAGAAATACATGCTCCCGAACGGCCTGGAAGTAATTCTCGTCGAGGACCACCGCCTGCCGTTGACGGCGGTCAATATCTGGTATCACGTCGGGCCCGCTAATGAAGAGCCGGGGCTAACGGGTTTCGCGCACTTGTTCGAGCACATGATGTTCCAGGGCTCGAAGCACGTGGTGGCGAACGAGCACTTCGGGCTGCTCGAACGCGCCGGCGCGACCAACATGAACGCCACGACCGATTTCGACCGGACGAACTATTTCGAGACCTTGCCGTCCAACCAGTTAGATCTCGCCTTGTGGCTCGAATCGGACCGCATGGGCTACCTGCTGGACCGGCTGGATCAAGCCAACCTCTCCAATCAGCAGGATGTCGTCCGGAACGAGCGGCGGCAAACCGTCGAAAACCGTCCCTACGGGATCGTCGAAGAGGCGATGTTCCACCAGTTGTTTCCCGCTTCTCACCCCTATTATGCGGACGTAATCGGCTCGCACGCGGACATCCAGGCGGCGAAGCTCGACGACGTGAGGAAATTCTTCCGCCGGTATTACGTTCCGAACAACGCCACCCTGGTGATCGTGGGCGATATCGACAAGGCCCAGGCAAAGAAGCTGGTCGAGAAATATTTCGGCTCGCTGAAGCGCGGTCCAGAGGTTCCCAAAATCCGCGCCGCCGCGCCGAAGATTACCTCTGGAAGCCGTGTGGTCGTCAAAGACAGAGTGGAGCTGGAGCGCGCCGAGCTGGCCTGGATCACCTCGCTGATCTTCCAGTCCGGCGATGCCGAGGGCGACCTTGCGGCACGCGTCCTGGGGGGCGGCAAATCCAGCCGGCTGTACAAAAAGCTGGTGTATGAAAAGCAGCTTGCCCAGGACGTCACCGCGCAGCAAGAGTCGCTGGCCTTGGGTTCGGTCTTTTACATTCAGGCTACGGCACGGCCGGGACATACGGCTGCGGAGCTGGAAAAGGCGATTGAGGAGGAACTCGATCAATTTCGCCGCAAAGGGCCCACGGCCCAGGAATTGGAGGGGGCACGAAACTTTTTGGAAGCTCGTCTGATGACGCGGCTTGAGACCTTGGGAGGCATTGCTGACCGCCTGAACTTTTACAATCATTATCTCGGCACGCCGGACTACTTGTCACAGGATATCGAGCGCTACCGGAAGGTAACGACGGCGCAGGTCCGCGCCTTTGCCGAGGAGCAGCTGAAACCGGGCGCCGGGGCGGTCGTTGAATGTATCCCTGGCAAGCCGGATTTTGGTCCCGATGTTCCTGCTCCCCACGAGGAAAAGGTCCCGCGGGGGGGCGCTACGGAATCGGTGAACGCCGACGAGCCATGGCGTAAGGAGGTCCCAAAACCCGGCTCGGCAAGGCCATTGCAACTTCCGGTCCCGCAAACCTTCCAGCTTCCGAACGGCCTTACGATCATACATAGCGAGCGGCCGGCAGTGCCGGTCGTGGCGGCGAGGCTCGTGGTGCGCACGGGCAGCGACTCCAACCCGGCAGACAAGCCCGGACTTGCCGGTTTTACTGCGGCGATGCTCGATCAGGGGACCAGCAGTCGCAGCGCTCTCCAGATCGCCGACGAAGTGGAGCAACTGGGGGCCACACTCGAGACCGACTCGACCATGGACTCGACCTCGGTTGCGCTGCGCTCCCTGTCGAAGAGTTTCCCCGCCGCGCTTGGCCTGCTTGCGGACATTGTGCTCCACCCGGCTTTCCCCAAGGAGGAGATCAGCCGCCAGCGCGCGAGCCGTCTTGCAAGCATCGTGCAGCAAAGGGCTAACGCGGGTCTGGTGGCGGACCGCGTATCGTCGGCTGCCCTCTACGGTTCCGAGCACCCCTATGGTTACCCGGAGATCGGGACGGCGGCTTCGGTCAGGGAAATGCAGCGGGACGATATGGTGGTGTTCTGGAAAAAGAGCTTTGTGCCGAATAACGCGGCGCTGATCGTGGCGGGGGACATCACGTTTGCGGAACTCAAGGCCCTGGCGGAAAAAGCGATGGGGGCGTGGCAGGCAGGCCCGTCACCGCGCCCCGAACTGGGTGCACCTGCCGCCCCCTCGGCCCGCATTCTGCTGGTGGATAAGCCCGGAGCCGCTCAGACGCAGTTGCGGGTGGGCATGGTGGGCGTGCCGCGCTCGACGCCTGACTATGCCGTGCTTGAGATCATGAACGCGACGCTGGGCGGACTTTTCTCCAGCCGCATCAACCTGAACCTCCGCGAGGACAAGGGCTACACCTACGGTTCTTATTCCAACTTCGCATACCGCCGCTCAGCCGGGCCTTTCCTGGTGCGGGGAGGAATTCGAACGGACTCCACTGCTCCCGCCGTGACGGAAATCTTTAAGGAAATCCGCCGGATGGCCGAGGCCGCCCCGAGTTCCGAGGAAGTCATCCTGGCGAAGGATTCTCAAACGCTCTCGCTGCCTGGGAGATTCCAGACGACCGCGCAAACCGTCACGAGTTTTTCGAACCTGTTCACCTACGACCTGGGCCTGGACTACTACTCCCACCTTCCCGCACTGCTCTCCGGCGTCGCCGCACAAGACGTGCAGGCAGCCGCCAAAAAATACCTTTCGCCCGAGAAGATGATCGTCGTCGCCGTGGGTGACCGCGCCAAGATCGAGCCGGGACTTGCCAAACTCGGTTTGGGCGCCGTCGAAATCCGCGACGCCGATGGCCTAGTGCAGAAACAATAGAACGGCATCATCAGCGGGCGGTGGCCGCTGCATCTCCAGCACAAGAACAATGAGATGAAATAGCCCTTACTGGATAGCGAAGGGCGCGTCGCTCGTGTCAGAAACGGTTGTGACGAGCAGGCTTGTGATGCGGACCAGGCAGTTGGATGAAGCCGGCGAGGTAACGGTCCAGTTATAGCTGCCGCTATTTGACACGCTGCTGACCAGCGTGCTCCAGGTGGCTCCCCCATCCCGGGAAAGCTCAATCTTAACGTTTCCGTTGGTGTTCAGACTCCACTGGATGGCATGAGCGCTGCCGATGGTCCAGGTCTCACCTCCATTGGGCGAAAGGACAGTCAGCACTGGCTGCGAGATCGAAAACGTCGCATCGCTGGTGTCTTTGGAGGTCGTGATGGTATTGCTGGTGATACGGATGAGAGCATTTGCCGAGGCAGGCGATGTCACGGTCCAGTTGTAGCTCCCGTTGTTTGTAGCGCTGCTCGTGACGGTAGCCCAGGTGGCTCCGGTGTCCCGCGATAGTTCGATCTTGACGTTTCCACCTATGTTGGAACTCCACTGGATCGCATGGACAGTGCCGATGACCCACGCTTCCCCTCCATTGGGCGAGAGCACGGTGGTAACCGGCTGGGTGATCGTGAACACCGCGTTGCTGGTGTCGAAAACCGAAGTGAAACCCGCCGTCAGGCTAGTGATGCGGACCAGAGCCTGCGTCGAGGGCTGATTCGGCGCCGTGACCGACTTGCTGCCGCTGTTGCTGGTGCTGGCGACCAGAATCCCCCAGCTCGTGCCGCCATCTGCGGAGAGGTCAATCTCGACGTTCCCGCCCAGATTCGACTGCCAGGTGATGGTATGGTTGGTTCCCACGAGCCAATTCTCGCCGCCGTTCGGGGACGTGATCGTAATGAAGGCGGGAGCGATCGAAAACATAGCGTTCGAAACATCGTTCACCGATGTATTTTTCAGCCACGTGATGCGAGCCAGGCATGTGGTCGAGGAGACGGCCGGCAGCACAATCGAGAGACTGCCACTGCTGGGCGTGGAGGATTTCAGCATTTGCCACGTTGCACCGCCGTCGGTGGATAGCTCGATGCTGACGTTCTCCTTACTTCCCAGGTTGTTGGACCAAGTGAACGTCTGAGTGGTTCCCGATACCCAATTTTCGCCGCCGTTCGGTTTTGTGACGGTGATGAACGGAGCGGTTATGGTGAAGTTGGCGTTGCTCATGCCATTGACCGAGCCGTTGGCAACCCACTGGACCTGCACCCGCGCCTGAGTGCTGGGATTGTTGGGCACGGTAATGGTAGTTGTGCCGCTGCTGGCAGTGACCGAGCTGGCGAGAACCCCCGGAAAAGTCTGTCCGCCGTCGGTCGAAAGCAGCACCTGGACCTTTTCATTAGCTCCCAAGTTGCTGGTCCAGGTGACGGCCTGGAGAGAGCCGATGCCCCAGTTGACCGTGGCGGTGTTCGGCGCGGTCACCGTGACGAATGGATTGGCTATCGTGAAGGCGACATTGCTGGCGTCGGCCGCGGCAGGGTCGTTCGACCACTTGACGCGCACAAGCGCCGTTGTCGTGGCGGGGCCCGTGACGACCCAGTGGAGGCTGCCGGTGTTTGGAATGGCGGCAGCAATGCTGCTGTAAGAAGTTCCGCCGTCTCGGGAGATGTCCACGTCCACCTTCGCGGCGCTGCCAAGATTCGACGACCAGGTGATGGTTTGGTTTGTCCCGATGCCCCAGTTGACAGCCGAATTGGGAGCGGAAACGGTGATGGACGGAGAACCGCTCGCCACACTGAAATTGGAGTTGGAGGCGTCGCTCCCCAGGTTGCCGACCGTATCATGTGCCACAACCTTGATGCGGCACGACGAACAAGAGACAGAAGGCGTCCAATTGAACGACGTCGCCGAGCCCGCAAGCCCGGAAGCGAGGGTCGTCGGGTAGGTCGAGCCGCCATCAGTCGAAAGCAACACGTCGTGAGACGCCAATCCGAGCGTGCTCGACGATGTCCACTGAATGAGGAACGGTGTCCCGATAAACAGCTTTTCCCCGCCGTTCGGGGCGATCACGGTGACGATTGGGGCCTCGCAGGCACGTATGGCTTTATTCACATCCAATCGTCCGCCGGTGACAGTCTTGCCCGTAAGGGAAGGGATCATGTCCACATTATTCAGCAAGATTGCTTTCAGCGACGCGGTATCGAGCGCGCAAATCGAGAGGATCAGGTCGGCCGCCCCGGAAACATGCGGTGTCGCCATCGAGGTGCCACTCAGGTATACATACTGGTTGCCGGGGTACGTGGAGCCGATGTTTACTCCGGGCGCTCCCAGATGCACAGTCGCGGAACCGTAGTTTGAGAAACTTGCCAGAGCGTCCGTGTTATCCGTCGCAGCAACGGTCACCATGTTCGGCGTATTGAAGCTGGCCGGGTATGTTGGAGTCGTGTCATCGTCGGTACCGTCATTCCCCGCCGCCACGACGAAGAGCATATTGTTGGAGTTGGTCGCGTTGATCTCGTTCAGCAGGGTCTGGGAGAATCCCGCGCCGCCCCAACTGTTCGAAAGGACGCGCACGTTCGCTCCGTTCGTTCCGGCGAAGGCGGCCTTTACCTTAATCGCATAGTCCATGCAGTTGATGGCGTCGCTGTCGAGTCCGCTGCCGGTGGAATCGAGAAACTTGCATCCCAGAATGCTGGCGGTCCAATTGACGCCGACAACTCCTTGAGAGTTATTTCCCACCGCGCCGATCGTTCCGGAAACGTGTGTGCCATGGCCGTTGTCGTCCATGGGGTCGCAGGTCAGAACGTTGTTGATGGACTTCAAGCCGTGGGTGCCCGCCGCGCAGGTAATGGGCTGTCCGCCGACCGTCACGGTGTACTGTGACGGAGCAGACCAGACGTTGGCCATGAGGTCGGGGTGGGTGTAGTCGATTCCTGTGTCGATAACGGTAACAACGTTGGTTGTCGATCCCGTCGAAATGTCCCAGGCCGGGACAGCCTTGATGTCAGCGCCCGGCGTTCCGGGAGATCCCAGAATATTCTGGCCTGTGTTCTGGAGTCCCCACAGATCAGTGAAGAATGTGTCATTGGGAACCGCACTCGCGTGAACGATGTAATTCGGCTCTACGTAGACGACATCGGAACGGTTCGAAAGTGCGTTCAGGAGGTCCGCAGCACTCTTGGTTCTGGAATGGAGCAGCACCGTTCCTGCTGAGCCAACGCTCTGCACACGGTCAATGTTGTGCTGAAAGACGATTTGGCCTAGGTTCTGCTGGTTGCTGAACAGTACCAGAACCTGCTGGGCGGCCGCCTCCTGGCCCTGCACGATCTCGGAGCCGGTTTGACTCCATCCGGCCACAGCCCAAAGAAAGGCCATAGCGGAAACCAGGGAAACGAACCGATAGCGGATACCACTGGACATAGTGTCTCTCGCCTTAGGGGTAACGCACGCCAAACGCCCTCTGATCTCCCGGCATAGGGTGCTGATCCGGGCCTTGCCAAACACAAGGGGGGAAACACAAGCAGAAGAACTTATTCTATCACGGGACGGGTCAGAAAAAGAACACTACCAAAAAAAATTTGAACCAACGGAGCCTAGAAATCCATACAACCCCCTTGGTAGTACGACGCATCGCACTTCTTATTAGCAGATTCAGCGGTGTTTGAGAACCCAAACGGCCGATACAAGCTGTCAGTGGCAGCAGAGTTTAAAGTCCGATCTCGAACGGAGGCGCGGAGGCTTAATTAGGCGTTGGAAACGCCCGCTGCTTATTGGAATTTTTATTAGGGGAGAAAACAGGTAAGGCAATCATGTTGAGGAAAACTATTTTGCTAGGTTTTCGAAGGATTACGGCCGTGGTAGTTTTTAGTCTTTGCGGCCTCTCCACCTTATTCGCACAAGGAATTCCCAAGCGTTACATACTGCTTCTGGATGACCCTCCCGTCGCGGCGCAGATTGAGCGGCGGGAAGATTTTCAAAAGTCAGCGGCTGTAAACGCGCGACAGCAGATTGAGGCAAGGCAACGGGCCGTGCGCAGTGAATTGGCGTCACAGAAGGTTCCTGTGGTCGGATCAGTCGCTACCGTGATGAATGCCATTTTCGTCACCGCCAACGAAGATCAAGTCTCCGCTTTGCAGAGTATTCCCGGCGTAAAAGCAGTTATGCCGGTGCGCCGCGTTCAAAAGAGCATGAACCGCGCTTTGTCCCTGGTGGACGCTTCAGCGGCGTGGAACCTGGTCGGGGGAGCCCCCAATGCCGGTAAGGGAATCAAGGTGGGTATTGTGGACGATGGCATTGACATTACCAACCCGATGTTTCAAGACGACTCCCTGCCCGTGCCCCAGGGTTTTCCAAAATGCACTGGGTCTGACTGCAACTATACCAACCACAAGGTCATCGTCGCCCGCAGTTACGTCCGGATGCTTGCCGCCGGAAGCGATCCGAACAATCCGGCGGCCGACTCACGGCCTGACGACTACTCGCCGAGCGGCCGGGGAGGCCATGGCACGGCGGTGGCTTCCGTCGTGGGCGGTGTGTCCGCCACGGGGACGGTGACCGTTAGCGGCATCGCTCCCGGGGTGTATCTGGGCAATTACAAAATCTACGGCTCCCCCGAGGTCAATGACGGCACCACAGGGGATGTGGTGATCGCCGCCCTGGACGACGCCGTCAACGACGGCATGGACATCGTCTCGTTTTCGAGCGGTTTTCCGGCCTTAAGCGGGCCTCTTGATTCCGGTGCGGCCTGTGGAAATCCTCCCGGAAAACCCTGTGATCCGGTGGCGCAGGCGTTTGAAACGGCCGCAGAGGCGGGCCTGGTCATCGCTGCAGCAGCCGGAAACGGAGGCCTAATCGGAATCAATTATCCGACTTTCAATACCATATCATCGCCGGCCTATGCCCCCTCGGTGATTGCGGTGGGGGCAACCAGCAATGCTCACTACTTTAATGAAACCGTGCAAGTAACGGGCTCCGGAGTGCCCTCGAATCTGTTAACGATTCAGGCTGCTTTCTCAAATGCAAGTTCGCCTTTGGGATCGGTGACGAAACCGCTCGTTGACGTGACCACACTCGGAAATGATGGGCTGGCTTGTGCTGCACTCCCGGCAGGCTCGCTTGCGGGGGACTTCGCCTTCATTCAGCGCGGGAGCTGCTTATTCTCACAGAAAATGGCGAACGCGGTGGCCGCCGGTGCTGTGGGCGCGGTCTTCTACATGGCGGATTCATCCGCCATATTCAACATTAGTGGACTCTCAAGTTTCAATGATCCAGTAGCAATGATTTCTCAGAGCGACGGTTTGGCCCTGAAGAGTTTCATTGATTCGAACCCCGGCCATCCAGTGACAATCAATCCGACCGGCGCGGAAGTATTAGATACTCCAGGCCAGAATCTGCTCGCTGGGTTCTCCTCAATCGGCCCATCTACGGGGGACTCGGCGATCAAACCGGACTTGGTCGCAGTTGGGGAAGGCGCCGGAGGTGCCTTTGGAGGAATCTATATGGCGGGGACGAGCCTCGATCCGCTCAGCCCGCTTTATACTAATGGTGGTTTCATAGCCGCTGACGGCACTAGTTTTTCGACGCCCATAGTTTCGGGTGCTGCGGCCATCATCAAGCAAAATCATCCCGGATTCACCGCCGCCCAGATCAAATCGGCGCTGGTAAACACGGCCACCCAGGATGTTGTCACTGACGATTCCTCTGGTGGACAGCCGAGGCCAGTGGATGTGCAATGGCTGGGCGGAGGCAAGCTCGATGCCGGAGCCGCGGCAGCCGCCACGGCTACGGTGAACCCGGCCTCGCTCTCTTTTGGAGCGCTCATAGCGGGGTCGCTGCCCCGGTCCAAACAACTCACAATCACCAATAGCGGATCAGCAGCCGTTAACCTGGCATTGGGGCTCGCCCCGGGAACCGGGGGCTCCGGAGCAACTCTGTCTTTCAGCGCCAGCAGTCTTGCCATTGCGCCAGGGACCAGCGGGACCGTGACAGTAACTCTTTCGGGATCTATTCCCGCGCCAGGAGAATATTCCGGCGCTGTCACGCTGCAAGGATCGGGGGTCGCTTTGCGGGTTCCATACATGTATTTAGTTGGCGACGGCGTTTCCGTGAACCTCACCCCTCTCTTGGGGGACTTCAACGACGGAACCGTGGGGCAGGCTATTCCGGACGGCGTGCTTGCGTTCATGATCACCGATCGCTTCGGCTTGCCTGTTGCGAGCCTGCCGGTATCATTCCGTGCAACTGCGGGCGGAACTCTCGCGAGTCTCTCTACCCCGAACGTTTCTGGCACGACCCTTTCTACTACAACTGACCGCTATGGAATCGCATACGCTCTGGCGACACTTGGCGCGCAGCCGGCCACGTACACCTTTAACGCTACAGCCGGTGGTCTGACGTACCAATTCACCGACTACGCGCGCCCGCAGCCCACGATTTTCAATGGCGGAATCGTCAATGCTGCCGGTCTGCCCCCGGGCGCGCCGGTGGCGCCCGGATCCTACGCAGCCATCTTCGGGACCGGCCTCAGCGACACCACGGATTCAACGCCCAGCGCGACTCTTCCACTCGCTATCGATTTCGTAAACGTAAGTTTCGACGTCCCTTCCGCCCACATCAGCGCCCCAGGCCATCTCACTTACGTCAGTCCCGGTCAAGTGAATGTCCAGGTCCCCTGGGAGCTCCAGGGCCAAGCCTCCGCTCAGGTGAAGGTGACAATTGACCTATCCTACGGAAACGTGGTTACCCTGACGCTTTCCGATTACACCCCGGGCCTGTTCGAGTTCAGACCCGGAGTTGTCGCCTCCCAGGACGTAAACTACAATTCGATCGGGCCAAGCAATCCTGCCAAGCGGGGGCAGCCGATCGTGCTCTACGCCAACGGCCTTGGACCGGTGACGAACCAGCCCGCCACAGGCCAGGTCGCATCGGGATCGCCGTTGTCGGAAACCGTCACCAAGCCTGTCGTGACCATCGGCGGGCAACAGGCCGCGATCCTTTTCAGTGGACTCACTCCCACCACGTCGGCGCTTTACCAGATCAATGTTACTGTGCCGCCCAATCTGGCTCCGGGAAATTATCCAATCACCCTAAGCATCGGCGGCCATACATCGATAGCCTCAGCGATCACGGTTCAGTAGGGACAACCTTCCGAAGAGGCTGGTGGGCGTAGCGCCGGCCTTTCTGACCCAATCCCGAGGCTTCAGATTACCCATCGCCTAGCCTCCCTGGCCGGGGGCCTCCTCAGGCGGCACCCTCCTTCCAAATCCGATACCTGCCAGCGTTTCGCACCCCGGCTTCTTACCATTGTGCAGCGGCTCCGCCGAGTTCCACCTGAGCACCGGTGGGCTGCATGCCGATCTCGCGGGCAAGAGAGGGAACCAGGTGCACAATCTTGCCTCCCGTCATTGTCATCAACACTCGCAGCTTCGGAATGTCATCTACTGGAACCGTCAGGTAATCCTTATCCAACACCACTAGATCGGCGAACTTGGCCGGTTCCAGTGAGCCCATCTTGTCCTCTCTCATAGCGTAGTATCCGCCCCAAATTGTCGCCGCCTTCAACATGGCTTGCCGGTCGACTGCTTCGCTAGGCGCGATGATCCGGCCCATGTAGTCCTTTCTGGTGATCCCCGTATAGAGAACCGTGAAATAATTCAGGTCGGTGTATCCGATAGGCCGGTCAATCTCGATGCTGTTTCTGACACCGGCAGCGATCAAGCTCTTTCGTGGCTGGACCCATGACGCCGCCTGCTCTCCATAATCCTTCAGTATCTGATAGGCAGCTCCTTCATATATCTCCAAGTTATAGCCACCCGTCATCATCCCCAATTTCTTGAGTCGCGGGATCTGATCCGGCCGCGGACTCATGTGCATGTGGTCGTAGACGTTTCTCTTGGCCTGGATGTCGGCCGCCGTCAATCCACCGTCCTTGCTGGCCTGCTCGATGATATCCAAGGTATAGTCAACGTCGAGGTCTCCGCCGGTGTGATCCCCCGCCAGGCGTCCGCCAGCCTTAATCCAATTATATAGAACCTGCCGGTTCAGCCTGCCTTCCGGAGTATTCGGATCGTAGGCGCAACCGCCTCGCTTCTCTCGCTCCTTCACTTCGGGTGAAGTACCCGGCAGTGTGCTGCAAGCCCGTGCATTCAGGGCAGGAGTCGACCCGTTCATCCAAAGATAGTCCGACCCTCTTCCCACCATGCCGCTGATCGCAGCGGTAAAGTAAGGATCCAGGAAGAAGTCCTTTCGCGGAGGCCAGTACCAATCCCATGCAAACCGTTGGGTCATCTGTGCGTGATGGTCCAGATAGTTGTAGGCGGTCAGTGCTCCCGCAGTGTAGAGGCTGGATCCGTTGAAGGTCATTCCATATCCCGTCATCCAGGACATACCCAACCGATAGACCTCCCTTAATACTTCCGGAGGAAAGATTACGTCCTGTTCTGGATACCGATAACAAGTGCCACAGACACCCGTTTTGTCAATGTCTTGGGGAAACGGCATCTCAGGGTCAACGAACTTTACCATCTCATCGCCGTAATATTTTTTTACGAGATCAATTCCTTTTTGATTGATGACCATTCCCGTAAAGCCACCCTTGACCTCCACGGGGTTGTTCGGTGCAGCCAGGTCCAGTATTTGCTTGTTAATCTGTCGCCCGAACAGCGGCATGATCTGCTCACCCAAATTGAACTGTTTTCCGAAGAGCACATTGATCCGGATCCATTCGCCCGGCTTGGCTTTTTGAACAGCTTCATCCAAAACACGGGGGAACTCCTTGATCACCTCATCAGCGGGAACGTTTAAAAAACGTTCGATGTGCATATCGTCGGTAATCACCTTCTTGATGATATACGGATTGATTACGTCCCAGTCCATGGGGTGATCGTGCGTGCCACCCATGCCGGGTAACACCTCGCGGCCTTTCAGATCAATCTGCTTTGTGCCCGCACCCGCCAGGGCTCGAATCTGGCTGTTAGTGCCTACGGCCATGATCATGGGGCCTTTGATTGCGATCGCCTGGGCAATCGTTCCCAGGTTTGAATTCACCTCATGATCGTCTATCGTTACAATCTTACCGTTATAGAAAATAATATCCGGTGCCTGTTGGGCTGAAGCGAACTTGCTTCCACCAACAATGAGCAACCCTAAGACCACAATTTGCAAAAGCCGTTGAGTCTTCATAACTCTCGTCTCCTTAATCTGCCGAATGCAGTTTTTTTCGGATCATGTTGGATCCTAGATAGAACTTTAGGCCCGAAAACCAGCGAGTGAGATATAGAAACTGAACGTGTCCATAGGAAAGAAACCAACGGATTCGACCGCTCGCCCATATTTTTTAGGCAATCAGCACCATGAAAACCTTTATTCGGATTCTTTTCAGGATCGTTCCATAGTCATCCGCCATGACAAGTGCCTGTTAACCGAAATTTTCGTTTCCAACTCTGCGTTTGCGTGGGAGTATACGCCAGACACCCTGTCGGGTCAATTTCAGAACCTTTCGGCGGCGTCCGATGTGACCAAGCCGATCTTTTGTTCCAAAGTGATTGAGAGAGCGGCCGCGCTCCTTCTTTGTTCGACTCGTAAACAGAACGGTCACGGTGCTAATTGAGCCGACCGAGCGGGGCTCCAGGGCGTAGGCCGACATCGAGCCGCCGTCAAAATCGCAGGTGAGCGTCAACCCCCGGCCGGGGCGTCGGATTGCCGTGCGGGAAGAGTCGTTCAAACGATAGCCCTACTGAATGGGTATTCTCTAGAGATTCGACGCTGAAACTCCACCTCGTCAACTACTGTGAGCAATATCGACCTCACGCGTGATCAGTAGTGAACTGACACGTTAATCCCCTCCACGGTATAAGAAAGCGTGGGTGTTTGCCGATAGCGCTGCGGAGCCCAACGATAAGGAGACTAATGATGAAGATCGCAAGAATGTTCCTGGTATGTGTGATTGCTCTGGGGGCGTCCTCGCTGGCTATAGCCCAGACGCCCACATTCCGAGTGACTGTAATTAGCCGGACGGCACGGGCGGTGGACTATAAACATCGTAGCGGAGCTACGAAGGTGGATTTCAAAGGCACCGACCTGATGGCCAATGCCCATGGCCAAGCTAAGGTGGAAAGCAAACAGGGATACATAGAAATCGAAGTTGAATTTCGCGAACTGCAGAAACCAACGACATTCGGCAGTGAATATCTGACGTATATCCTGTGGGCGATCACGCCCGAAGGGCGCTCCGTGAACCTTGGTGAAGTGTTGTTGAATGGCAACCACAGCAAGCTGGACGTAACCACTGACCTGCAGGCATTTGCTCTGGTCGTGACCGCGGAACCTTACTATGCCGTGCGGCGTCCCAGCAATGTGGTAGTGCTCGAAAACGTGATCCGCAAAGACACGGCGGGAACTACCGAGGCGGTGAATGCAAAGTATGATCTTCTTGAACGCGGCGGCTATATTCCCACAGGATATAAGTTCGATCCTGTGGTCTTGAGCGCCAATCTGCCACTCGAATTCTATGAAGCGCGCAATGCCATGCGGATCGCCGAATCGGAGGGAGCCGAGAAGTACGCTGCAGGCAGTTATGGGAATGCAGCTCGCCTGATGAAGCAGGCGGATGGATACGCCACCAGGAAGAAGATCGAAAAAAAGCCGCTGACCTCAGTGTCCCGCCAGGTAGTACAAACTGCGGAGGACGCCCGTGAAGGTGCGGTCAATCGGCTGGAAGCACTTCGACTTGAAGACGAACGCATTGGGGCAGCGGGCCGCGAAGCAGACGCCAAAGCGCAAACGGCTGAAGAGTCGAAGCGCCGTGTCAATGCCGAAGCAGAGACCGCCGATGCGATCCGCGAAAGAGAGGCCGCGGTCAGCGCGCGGGAAGCGGCTGAGCGCAGGAGCCGCGACGATCAAGCCGCCGCACAGCGAGCCACGCGCGGTCAGGAGGCTGCCGAGCAAGCCAGCGCTGTAGCGCAGCAACAGCAACAGGCCGCACAGGCGGAATCGGAACGGGATCGCGCAGCGGTAGCCACATCGGATCAGCAGCGCCAGCAAGCCGAGGGGGAACGCGAAGATCTTCGCGGACGCTTGCTGCTACAGTTCAACGCCATTCTCGAGACTCACGACACAGCGCGCGGCCTTGTTGTCAACATGTCCGACGTTCTCTTCGACTCGGGCAAGTACACGCTTCGCCCGCTGGCGCGCGAAAAGCTGGCGAAGATCAGTGGCATCGTGCTTGCCTACCCAGCGCTCCAACTGGCCATTGAAGGCAACACCGACAGCGTTGGTGGCGATGCCTACAACCAGGACCTTTCCGAGAAGCGTGCGGAGGCGGTGCGGAGCTATCTCGCCGAGCAAGGACTCCCCGGATCCTCGATGACAGCAGCGGGGTTCGGCAAAACTCGGCCCGTTACGTCAAACGATACCGCCGAAGGCCGGCAGAAAAATCGCCGCGTCGAGTTGGTAGTGTCGGGCGAAGCGATCGGGACCAAGATTGGCTTATTGACAATGCGACCTGACACACAGTTCCAAGTTCGTTAACGTGAGTGGTAACTATGGTCCGGGCCGGAGCCAAAACCCCAATGGGAGATCCGGCTTGGCGCTCGAAGACAAGCTGAACGAAGGGCAGAAAATGACAGTTCAGGTAACTCCTCTATAGGACCGAGTTTTAGTGAGGAGATTAGAAGAGAAGGAGACCGCCAAAGGCGGCATCATCATCCCCAATACGGCAAAAGAAAACCCCAGGAGGGCGACGTGATGGCTGTCGGAGCGGGCAATCGGGAACTCGGAAATTGATCACCGGCAATGTCGATCCCGAGTAACGCCGTAGGCTTTATGCATTCACATTTTCCCGACCACCTGTACAGAATGCAGGGGATCTCGTCATGTTTGGCAGCTTGATCCCGAGATAACGTCTACCGGCCAGTCCCTCTGACGTACTGCCACTGTGGCTGAATGTAAGAGGTTCGGCTGGTTGGGGTCAGAACATCTCGTTGCCTACCCTCTCTTTTTGATCGTGGTCGTGCCTCCCATTAAAAATCAAAAGGGCTGACCACTCGGCCAGCCCCGGTAAAGCTTCCACTGAAGTTCATCCCCCCGGTGTTCCTCAGTTCAGCATCACCCTTAACCACATTCACAATAAAGCAAGCATCTCTAGCGACCAATAGCCTGAAAGTAACTTTTTCGATGGGACCATTGGACTACCGGATCACGAACGTAGTCCTCAATCAGTCGTCATCGATCACTCATGACCGTATTCCCCGGCGACTCGAGGGCGAGCGCAATCTGCTCCCACTCTTTCATCATTTCATTCAACTCAAGGCGGCGTTGGTCAATGAGCTTGGCGAGGTGGATGGATGTCTCCGCACTCCGGAAGTTTGCAAGAGCCAGTTGATTCGTGGTGATTTCCATTTCACAACGGCCGATCTCCTCCTCCAACTCCCTGCGGCGCTTCTGCATTTCCCGGACCAGAATGGGATTGAGCCTCTTCGTTCTCATTTCCGGCTCTTCTTGTTTCCCAAGTTTCCTGCCCTCCTGGGCAAGCTGCGATTCCCGGCCTGAGCCTGCCTCCCCGGCTGCACCACGCTCTTTTTGCCATAGATAATCTTCATAATTACCGGCATAATCACGGAATTCGCCGCCATCAATCTCAAAAATGCGAGTGGCCAGCTTATCAATGAAGTAACGGTCGTGCGAGACAAACACCGCCGTTCCACTAAACGCCCGTAGCCCTTCGAGTAACACATCCTTGGCGCGCAGGTCGAGGTGATTGGTGGGTTCATCGAGTAACAGAAAATTGCGAGGCCGCAGCAGCATGCGCGCGAGCGCATACCGGTTGCGCTCGCCGCCCGAGAGCACGCTAATATGCTTGAAAGCTTCGTCATCGGAAAACAGAAAACAGCCGAGTAGTGTTCGAAGTTGTGTCTGGCCACTAAACGCTGCGGGGGCGATACTCGCGAGATCATCAATCAGGCGGGCGCCTGGGTCGAGCGCCTTGTACTGGTCCTGCGCGAAATAATCCACTCCCACGTTGTGTCCCAAGCGGACTTCACCGTTCGTTGCCGTTTCCGAACCCGCCAGCAGCTTGATGAGCGTCGATTTCCCAGCGCCGTTCACGCCTACGAGTCCCACCCGATCCCCGCGGCTAATGACAAAGTTCACATTTTTGAATACCTGTTTTTCCCCATAGCTTTTGGTGATACCGCGAAATTCGGCTACGATGCGGCCGCTCGCCGGAGGCTGGGGAAACGAGAAGTGGATAGCCTTCTCCTCAATAGGCAACTCGATTTTGTCGATCTTCTCAAGCTCCTTGATTCGGCTCTGCACCTGCTTTGCCTTGGTGGCCTGGTAGCGGAATCGATTGATAAACGTTTCGAGATGGCGAACTCTCTCCTGCTGGTTGCGACGGGCCGCCTCGAGCTGCGCTCTGCGCTCTGATTTCTGTTTCAAGTAACCGTCATAGTTGCCGCTGTAAAAATGGGCACGGCGGTTCCAGAGTTCGAGGATCTTATTCACTGTGGCGTCCAGAAAATAGCGGTCGTGAGAGACCAGCACAAAGGCGAAGGGATAATCCTTCAGGTACTGCTCCAGCCAATTGCGCGCCTCAAGGTCGAGGTGATTCGTAGGCTCATCGAGCAGCAGGAGGTTGGGTTTGATCAGCAAGAGCTTGGCTAACGCGACACGCATCTGCCATCCGCCGGAAAGCTCCTGTGTCGAACGGTCGGCGTCTTCGGGCGAAAAGCCCAGGCCGCTGAGCACGGAGCGGACCTGCGCTTCCAGCGAGTAGCCATCACTGGTATGAAATTGGGTCTCGATGCGGTGGTAACGCTCAGCGACTCGCCGGTATTCACCACTTTTCGGGTTAATCTCCGCCATCTGATGCGTGAGGGCTCCCATTTCCTTTTCTATTTCCAACAGATCCCCGAACGCGGAGAGACATTCGTCTAAGACCGTGCGCCCAGAGAGTGAAAGCCCATCCTGGGGAAGATAACCGGTGGTAATGCCTTTGGCGGCGGAAAATGATCCTTTGTCGAGGGGCTCCATCCCCGCCAGAATTTTCAGCAATGTCGATTTGCCCGTTCCGTTCCCACCGACCAGCCCCACACGATCAGTGGGAGTTACGAGCCAGTCGAGACCTTCGAAAAGGGTTTTGGAGCCGAATTGCTTTCCGGCCGAAGACAATTGGATCATAAGAGTTGGACCTGGACTTCGCTACGCAATCGGAGCCGCGGGGCATATTGCATTGGATCACTATCTCAATTATATCAGGGCTTGGATGTGTGTAGCGCGATGGAGAAGCTGTAGATAATACAAAATAGCCATACTGCCAGGCAAGGCCAGCCACAGGAGGAGCGGGAGACTTATTGATCCGAACGCAATTCCTTTCGGCCAGCAAGAAGCAGTGACCTTAATGGGTCCCTGTATTTTGAGTAATAACATACACCGTGAGCGTGGGGGAGCGAGAAGTGGGTCACGCTATCAGACTAGGATCGCTTTGCTCCGCTCGCTGATTTGGCAGTCGCGCTTGCTTCGTGTTAATTACGATATATGCACTTCCCCAGTCGGCACGAGAAATGGCTTATTCTTGCCTTTCTGGCGGCAATCACAATCTTTTTCTATTGGAAAGTCCTTTTCACAAACCATTTCATGTTCCCCGGGGACGCCGCCACCTTCTTCTATCCGTATCTCAGCTTCGTGCATGAAGAAATGAGACATTTTCACCTACCTCTATGGGATCCCTATGCCATGTCGGGGTTCCCGATCATCGGCGATCCCGAATCACAGATCTTTTACCCCATCAATTGGTTATTCGTGGTGATTCATCCATTTGGGGAGCTGCCGTACAAGCTGGTGGAATGTCAAGAAATTCTCCATTTTTGTCTGGCTGGTCTTTTCATGTACCTCCTGGCCCGGACCTTCGTCCACAGCAAGGCGGCCGCTCTCTGCTCGGGTTTGCTGTTCATGTTCAGCGGCGCGATGGTGGTGCATACGCAGCACCTCGCATCGATCGACGCAATGGCATGGTTTCCGCTGATCTTTCTGTTCGCCCGGCGTGGCTTGCTCTATGAGGATCTCTTCTTCACCGTGTCTGCCGGAGTGATCTTTGGAGTTCAAATCCTGGCGGGCCACTGGCAACACTCCGCTTATCTGGGAGTGCTTCTCCTCCTCTACTTTGCGTACGAAGCGTTTTTTGGTCCTGACCGTGCCCATTTATGGCCGAGATGGATTCTTGGCCTGTTGATCATAGGGGGCGTTGGGGCAGCTCTTGCCATGGTGCAGATTATTCCCACCCATGAACTGGGAGACCTTTCCGTCCGCAGTTATTTGAACTACTCCGATATTACGGTCGGCAACGAACGGCGTTTTTTGTATACTCTTTTTCTGCCGAATTTTTACGGGGGACTGAACGGGGTGCCCGCATGGAGCGGTCTTACGTTCAATTACGTCTTCCTCTCCGTCCCCGGATGTCTGCTGGGACTGCTTGGGCTGATTGAGACCGTTCGGCGCCGCAATTTCTTCTGGCTCGGGCTGATCCTGCTGTGCACGGAGATTTCCTACGGCAATCAGGGTCACCTTGGAAATGCGATCTACCACACGCCCATCTTGAACCTGTTTCGCAACCCCAATACGTTTTTCGATGTCGCGAACTTCGCGCTTTGTCTGATGGTGGCCTTGGGCGCGGATGCGCTATTTTCCAGAAGCCTCCCGCCACTCCTCCTCAAGTATTTGCCAGCCTCGCTCACGTTGCTGCTGCTATCGGCTATCATTGCGGGGCTAGTGATACGACTCGGCGATCGAATTCAAGGCTGGTATCACATGCTGGCCGTCCTCGCCCTCGTTTGTGTTGCGATCATAGCGATGCTGCAAAACAAGCTGCCGCTGATCGCTTTGCAGGGCTCAATTTTAGGGTTGATGCTTTTCCAGTTGTTCTTCTACCAAATGAATCAGGTTTTCAACGCTTACCCGCAGGATCCCCGCAAACACGTTAGCCGCGACTTCGCCCTGGGACAAACAAAGGTAGTCCAGTTCTTACGTGCCGATCGAGGCGAAGACTTCCGCATGGCTGCGATTGCCGGCCCGGTATGGAGCGATTCGGGGCCCAATGTCTGGGGGATTCGCGGCATCTACGGCTGGAACCCGATCACGATTCGCCGTTACGATGAGTACATTCGTGGATTCACCAATGTAGAAAATTACGCTACGCCGTGGGGCGGACCGGATACGAATCTCCAGTCGTCCATGTTGGACTTGCTCGGAGCAAAGTACGTGCTTGTGGGTGATTCCGATCTGGAGCAAAAGTTCGGCCTGCCGCAATCGGAAAAGTTCGAGAGTATCTTCACAGGCTGGGACTCCTTGGACGGCTATCGCAACAAGAATTATTTATCGAGGGCGTGGTTTTTCCAGAAAGCCTATGTTTTGCCCGATGAGGAGCAAGTGTTTGCGCTAATGGCATCCAATTGGTTCGATGGGCGGAAAACGCTTTTGATGGAAGCCAAAGACGCCGGGCACGCAACACTGGTTGAATCGCAATCAACTCTGAGACTCGATCTCAAACAGGCCACGGTTTCGAAAGGAGATTCCATAGGCGATCTACTTTGCGCCAATCCGATTCCCATGCTGGCTGGCTGGGCGAACCACAAGGACGACTGGCTTCGGTATGAAATTCCAGCGATCACTCAGGCGGGATCATATGTGCTCCTCATGAAATACTCGGCGGCGCAACGGCCAACACCTTCTCTCGAAGTTGCGGTCAACAGCGGCGACAATCTACAACGCTCCGGACCTATCACCGTGCCCGGCACCATCGAATGGCGCTGCGACCGATCGCGTACAGTAGATCTGGGCAGATTTGAATTAACTCCCGGAAGGAATCAGCTAAAAATAATTTCTAGAATTCCATCCGATATCCACATCTACGCGTTTTGGCTGATCCGCTTACCGGCGGAGGAATCCAATACCACCGGGGCATTTTCATTCAGCAATTATTCGGTTTCAGAAAACCGCATATCATTTCACAGCCAACAGGACCGCGGTGGATTCGTTATGCTGAATGAAATAAACTACCCCGGCTGGGAAGGAAACGTTGATGGCAACCCGGTTCCGATTATCCAGGGAGACGGCATTTTCCGCGTTGTATCTGTGCCAGCGGGATCCCATGATCTGGAATTCCGATTTTGGCCCACACACTTCACAATAGGAGCCGCTATCTCTATCATGACCTTAGCGTTGTATTTTATTTTTGCAATAGCCAGACTGCGATCCCGATAAATCTCCTCCGCAACAATGGAATCGCTTCACAAAGGGGTGCATTAGGTATGCACATCCTATAAAGAAGTCTTTCCTGTTATCTGTGTGGCAACGCGGGGGGGGGCACTACACAACCATTATTCCTTCAGAATCAAGTCGGGAGAATCGATCGCGGCCAAAATTACTTTGCGTGAGACACGGTAAAATTCCAGGTATTTCGGCCCACTACGATTGGGGCAATGCCATGTTTTTTCTAAGAAGCCTGAGAGAGCGCCGGAACTCTCTGCCCTTTCTTTTGCCGGCGCGTCGCAGGAAACTTTGCCTGCAGTTTCGCCATGTAGATATATACGACCGGAGTCAGATAGAGAGTGATCAACTGCGAAAACAACAGCCCGCCCACCACGGTCAAACCCAGAGGTCTTCGAGCTTCGCCGCCCTGCCCGTAGCCCAAGGCGATCGGGATACCGGCGAGCAGGGCTGCCATAGTGGTCATCATAATGGGGCGAAAACGGATGAGACAACCCTGGTAGACTGCTTCCATTGGACTTTTTCCCTCTTTCCTTTGAGCCTCCAGCGCGAAATCCACCTGCATAATCGCGTTCTTCTTGACAATTCCAATCAGCATGATAATCCCGACAAAGCCATAAATATTGAGGTCAACATGGAATATGAGCAGTGTAAGCAAGGCGCCAAAGCCAGCCGACGGAAGTCCGGAAAGGATTGTTAACGGATGAATATAACTTTCATAAAGAATCCCCAAGATTATGTAAACAACCACAATCGCCATGATCAGGAGAATCCATAAATTTTTTAATGACGACTGGAACGTTCTCGCAGACCCTTGAAAAGTGGTGCTGACGCTGGCTGGCAGTGTTCGAGCGGCAAGGGATTGAATCTGGGATACCGCTTCTCCCAACGCATTGCCCGGTCTAAGGTTGAATGAGACTGTGACGGCGGGGAGCTGTCCAAAATGTTGGATCGTTTGAGCTCCCACGGTCTCGGTTATTTGCGCCACAGTGCTGAGGGGAACCAGGTTTCCATTCGATGATTTCACGTAGAGTAAGGCCAGAGAAGCCGGATCTGACTGGTACTCCGGTTTGAGCTCGAGAAGGACCTGGTATTCATTACTCGGAGCATAGATTGTGGATACCCAATGGGAACCGAAGGAATCGTTGAGAGCATTCTCAATGTCTTGAGGGGTTAGTTTCAGAGCGGCGGTTTTGTCACGGTCAATCGTTACGTGCACTTCCGGATTCTTAATCAGTAAGTCACTCGTCACATCTTGGACAGCCGGCAAACGCGCCATCTCTTGCTCGAATTTCTGGGATTCCCGGTAAAGCTCCTCCGTATCCATACTCTGTAATGTGAATTGATAGAGACTTTTTCCTTGTTGAGTGCCCAGCGTGATGGCCGGGGGGATTTGCAGGAATACACGCACCCCTGGAAATTTTCCCAGCTCGGGACGCCATTGTTCCACAATCTGATTCACGCTGAGCTTCCTTTGGGAACGCGGCACCAAGTGAATATTCAGATTCCCCGTATTCCCGTTACGCAGGTTGGAAGTGAAACTGCGGACATTGGGATCATGGCGAACGATCTCCGCAATGGTTGTCTGGTAGCGCACCATCTCGGTGTACGAGGTTCCCTGGGGCGCTTCGACATATGCGCGCAGCTCGTTTGTATCTTCATCCGGCATGAACCCCTTTGGGATTTTGACGAAAAGGTAGACCGTAAGGGCCAAAATGACGCCGGAAACCACAAGGGCGCCCGGACGATGCCGTAAGACCCATTGGAGAGTTCTGTCGTAAACCCGGAACATACCCTCAAAAAATCGTTCGGTCACTTGATAGAAACGGCCATGTCTTTGCTCACTGGGGGCGCGCAAAAGTCGGCTGCAAAGCATCGGCGTCAGCGTCAGCGAGACGACGCCGGAGATTAAGATAGCCGCACAGATCGTTACCGCAAATTCCCGGAACAATCTTCCCAAAATTCCGCCCATAAAAAGTACAGGGATGAAAACCGCAGCCAAAGACAGCGTCATCGAGACGATTGTAAATTCGATTTCCTTGGAGCCGTTGAACACCGCCTCGAGACGTTCCTCTCCCAATTCCATGTGACGCACGATGTTTTCCAGCATCACGATGGCATCGTCCACAACGAATCCGATCGAGAGAATCAAGGCCATCATGGAGAGATTGTTGAGGCTGAACCCGAACAGATACATGGCCGCGAATGTCCCGATAATCGAAAACGGCAAGGCCAGGCTTGGAATGGCGGTGGCTAGGACATTGCGCAGGAATAAAAAGATCACCATGATCACCAGGCCCAACGTCAGCATCATCGTGAACTGCACGTCATTGAACGAACCGCGGATCGTCTCCGAATGATTACCCGCAACATTCAACTTGATAGAGGGCGGCATCTCTGCGGCGAGCGTAGGCAATAGCTGCAATATACGATCAACGACCTCGACTGTGTTGGTTCCCGGCTGGCGTTGGACCAACATGCCGGCGGTCTTTTGATAGCCGTCAGGTGACCCATACCAGGCTCCAGATCTCTTGTCCTGCACATCCTCGATAACGTCGCCCAGATCCTCCAGGAGCACCGGAGATCCATTCCGGTAGGCCACAACCAGAGAGCGGTATCCAGAGGCATTCATCAGTTGGCCGCTGGCTTTTATCGTGAAGGCCTTGTACCTCCCATCCAGGTTTCCCGCCGGCAAGTTCACGTTCCACTGGCGCAGGGCATTTTCCACCTCATTGATCCCAATCTGCCGGCTTGCCAGCAATTGGGGGTCCAGTTGGACATGGACTGAGTACTTGAGGTTAGCCGTAACCTGGGCCTGCGCGACATCTTTGATCATAGAGATGCGCTCAGCCATCCTTTCCGTGTACTCATTTACTTGCCATAATGGCAATGTGGAGGAAACCAAGTCGAGACTGAGTATGGATCCCTCCGCAGGGTTCACTTTCTGAATTGTAGGCGGGTTCGGCATACCCGGAGGAAGCAATCGGGAAGCCGAATTAATAGCTGACTGCACATCTTGCGCGGCGGCATCGATGTTCCGGCTCAGATCAAACTGTAGCGCGATCTGAGTGGCCCCCGGCGAATTGCTGGAGTTTATGGAGTCCAGGCCGGCGATGGTTGAGAACTGTCGCTCCAGCGGAGTAGCCACTGCAGACGCCATTGTGTCGGGGTCGGCTCCGGGAACGCTTGCGGAAACTTGGATGGTAGGGAAATCAACTATAGGAAGCTCGTTGACCGGCAACTGGAAGTAGGAGACCATCCCAAAAAACGCAATGGCAAGCATGAGGAGACTCGTGGCCACGGGCTTGTTGATAAAAGGTTCCGAGATATTCATTCGTGATTCCCGCCAGCAATCTATCGCAAACCTGAAACGCACATAGTAACAGGCCGGGTGCACAATCGAAATGCATCGGAATGCAGAGCCTGGCACAGCGCCATTGTAATCACTGACTTATCTGGCCAACGTCGCGAAGGAAATGTTCTGAAACCTGCTGCCGCTCACGTCGATCGGAATTGCCTGGCTCCCGCCGGAGGGTTTTGAGGAAGAGGAAGCTGCCAAGCCGGATCGATTTCTCACCTTGCAGGACCAACCAGTCTATATGGCTTGATGATTCGGCTGGCTTTCTCTCCTCGCTCAAAAACCTACGCCCGCCTCCCATTGATGTCAAGCCTCAATCATTGAGATCACCGGATTTTTAGCTGGCGGAGGGTTTCGGTATAGGGCAGAGTGGCAACGCCGCGCTCGCCAATCATGTCCGCAAGGATTGGGGACGCTTCACGCCAGTCGTGATGCCTTTACCGGCATGCGGCAGCCTTATGTAGAAGACTGCCAGGTTTGCTGCAAGTTGAATGTTCTTTACATAAAGTGGGACAAGTCAACCGGCGAGTACGTGATCCGCGCGGAGCTGGAATAAGCCCGCGACTTCGATGTGGATAATTTTGGGAAGGTGCCTGAACCTTGCTATAAACACCATCAGGCCGCTGTTTCCCGCAGGATTATCGCGAGCAGGCAGATCTCGAAACAAATCGCCACCGTTGTCAACATCTTTAGCACCTCTGGCCCCAATGCAATAGGACGTGATGACTTTCCGGCAGCGGCTCTATCGGCACCGTCACCTCTGGACCTCTGTCCCACGGCACTTGTGACGATGGTGACAGCAGAATACCCCCTTCTCATATTCGAACACTCTTACTTTCCAATCTTGGAAGATTGGAGGGGGCCACGAGTCACCGTGACGTTCACAAAATGGTTTGGAGAGGAGGAGCCATCGTGCTCAAATACCCATCGAACGCGGGTCTGACCGCTTCGGAGGATTCTGGTTAAGTACCGAACCCGCCGCGCTTGAAATCAGCGGATAATTTCCTAATGCGCCGTCACTCAGGCGGAACTTCGGATTGATCCTGCGGGTTCGTCGAAAAATACAACGCGACTCTGCGCGGTTTATTCCGTAGTCGGCGTTTACCAGAATTTCTCGATTCTGCGGCTAACGTCAATCCAAATTTCCCCGAACAGACACCTTTTGCAAAGCAAGGGAAGTCTCCCAGCGGCGTTATGATGGTGTTACTTATCCCCCTTCCGCATCGCCTAAGGCCGTGTCAAGGAGTTCCAGCGCTCCCCTTCGATCCAGACGGTTTGCGTGAAATTGGCCCGCGAAATCGAGCAGGCATTCCAGGCAAGCGCGGCGGCAAGCTGTGTCGTGTGATGCGGCGCCACGCAAGATACTGCGGGCTTCCTCCAGCCACCGACGCTCCAAATCAAGCAATTCAAAGCAGTGTCCCGCTCCTCCAGGAACGGTGTCGTAAAGCAGAATGCTGAACTCGCCGCTTCCGCGAGGCTTCAGCTCCAGACCCAGTTCCCTGCTGTCCAGTTCCAAGAGCCGAGCACCGGCTAACAACAGGGCGCGTCCGAGGGAAAACAATTTGTCCGAGTTGCCCGGCCAATCGAGGATTAGAACATCCGTTGTCTCTGTCGCCGCGAGTACTTTGTGCCTAAGCACAGGCTCGTTTGGCAAGTTCTTCGGCCAACACCGGGTATTCGGATTTGGCGAGAATACCGACGGATGGTCTTTGAACATTTTCGGCAAAGCGGGGGGCGAGCCATTGGGGTTGAATTGTTTCTCTTCGCTCATCGCGAAGCCGCAGCGAGTACAGACGGCAAACCCATACCCGAGCTTGCTCCAAGCGTCGCCGCCGGCGTTGCGAAGCAGCAACGTGCCCGCTCCGGCCTCATAATAAGTCGCCGTTAGGTCTGGGATGCCAGCAAAATCCGAAATTTTTCTGGTTGCGGCACTGAGAGTGAATCCGCGAGCCGTACTTAGCTTTACTTCGCCCACGCGATCCAGGTTGCGGCCTGGCGGCTTGGGCGGGTCCCAGGCCGCCGTAGTGTAGCCAAACCGCGGAAACATCAGCGCTTGCCCATGCCCTTTTTGAGGTGGTTGACTACACTCTTTGCACAGTTCATCTTGCGAAATTGCAAGATATTCGTGGCCGCTTTCACACTGCAGCGCCCAATAATTAAGGCCGAGAGCCTCATCGCGATTTGCTTCGGTCCAATGCTTAAGAATTCCTTTGGACTCGACGATCTTCCCACCCACGAGCACTTGTGCTCCCGGCACATATTCGCCCAAAGCAAGGAGAGACGCTCTTTCTAGCCGGTAACCTTCTGCGGCCGTTGACTTGTCTGCTCGATCTGCCCGTGGTTTTCTCACCGACAGACGCTGCAAATGAATGGGAAAGCCGTATCGGGGGAGGAATCCCGCATCAGAGAACCACTCGATGACCTGAAGGTCACAAATCGCCCTGATCTGATAACGGATCGAGTTGGCTTTAGCGCGCTCAGCAGCGACAGCACCGGAGAGAGGCTGCTTCGGGATGTCTGTCCAAGCGTCACGAAGTGAGCCGTAGTCCACTTGCCACTCCTCCTCGCACGCGGCACGGAACTGTTTTTCAGTCTCGTCAATGAACTCTCTCCACTCAGCATCGTTTTCGACAATACCATCGAGTGGCGTATTCTGGACGATTGTCTGACAGCGTTTTCTGAGGTCGTGGAGCGGAGATCGTACGGGCTCCAAGAATCGGATGAAGTCCTCAGCATATCCAGGGCCCGAAGACGACCATTCTGGCTTGACAGAACCGGTCCACCTTGGAGGGGCGTCAACCCCGCAAAGCTTTCCCATATTCGAGTAGGCGCCCATTGCACCTGTTTGACCGGACTGCCGTGGCGCGAAAAACTCGGAAAGGAGCATTGCGTGCAGATGCCGCTGAACAAAGCGCGGGCGGTCTAGGAACCGGAGAACCACCGGGCGGCGAAGCGGTCGTTTCAGAAAGTCGCGGAACTTAAGGAACACCTCCCGATCGAATGCCCTGTTCCTCGCGAATGTAGCCACGACGGATGAGCCGTCCGAGCGTCTTCCCGCACGGCCTGCTCGCTGCATGTGGTTCGCGCGACCGGGCGGGACGTTACCGAGCACGACTCCATTCAAGCCGCCAATGTCAATGCCGAGTTCCATCGTCGTAGTCGATGACAAGAGGTTCCGTGCGCCATCTCGAAATAGAAACTGCCGGCGCTTGTTTTCCTCGGGGCTAAGTTGGGCAGAATGCTCCTCACCCCAGAGTCCCATGGAGAAAATCGGGGATTCACGAAGTTCCAGCCTGGCACGGCGCCAGCGGCGGTCATTGTCAGCTTCAGTGTGAGTGATCTCCTGAAGATGGCCGAGGCAGCCCCTGAGTGGTGCCCACCCAAGAATCGTCCGTGGCCATAGTGTGCCGGTGTCAGGACAGCGATAGAGCTTGTCTGGTACTCGTAGCCGTAGCCGGTCAAGGAGGATCTGAATGGCTTGGTCATTCCCCTCGCGGTTCACCTCATGGATCTCGCGTCGCAGCCACAAGAACTTTTGTTGCCCTGCGACTTCGAATAACTCCTCAAACGCAGCTTCCAATAATTGTGAGGCAAGGAACTCATGGCAGCCGGCCGCCGTCAGCAGGGTCTTAGCAAACCAAAGTCGAAGTTGGAGCTTGGCACGGCCGGGTTCTCCGATGAAGCGGCGCGCCGTCCAACCGTTCTTTGATCGAGTGCTCCATCGCCCGTAGAGCGGCGATTCCTCGTTCCACTTCCGGCCAGCCTCTTCCTTCGACCAGTCCACCGCGCGATCCGCTCGTGCAGTATCCAACAGAGCTGCGAGTATATCGGGCCACGCGGCCTCAAGTTTGCTCCGAATCTCATCGTTCAGACGTGCAGCAAAGCTTGCTGAGAGAGGTAAGTCGGCCAATCCTGGATACACAAGCTCTAGAAGTCCCGCTGCCTCAGTTGATACGGCTGTCCGGAGTGGGTTGTCCAATTCTTGGGCAATCAGTGCCTCCGTGTGAACCTTGACGTTTTTCCGATTATCTTTCCATTGTTCCTGGCGCCACTCGGCGTGCTTCTCCGCAAGCTCCCGATCAAGAAGCTCGGAGATACGGGGATCGTCCGCAACATAACGAGCAAAGTCTGTGAATGAAATTCCGGAGGCGGCATTTGCCAATTGATTACGAAGATCGACAACCTTTCGCGTCGCGTCGTCACGATACAACTGCGGAAGAGTCAGGTCGGCAGCATCAGCCTCATATTGTTGGATCTTCTGGTTAAGGTACGTGGCTGGTGGAGGCTCGTACTTTGCGAGCGTGTTCGCAATAAGCGATCGAATGACCCAGGTCTCGTGCTGAGCGCTTAGCAACGGACCCAGTCTTGCTGCCTCGCGTCGAGAATCGCTGAAGCAGAGCAACCGGCGACCTTTTCCCGGCTTCCAGTCCCGGGAGACGTCGCCGTACACTGGCATTCCGTAGAGCACAGTTTCGGTCGCGACGCCCAAAGCAAGGCGCTCGGCTCCCCTTAATGGCTGGATCTGGAGGTCCCGGTCGTCTTCATCATCATCATCCGCCGATGAACTCCAGCTTGTTCCGCAATGCGGGCATACCTGCTGCGTACACCGGGAGGTGTCGTTGCAAGCCGTGCCATGCTCCGGGCAGGGTGCGCGGAAAAGGCGCGTGCCTGTACCCTTTCCGAGATATTCGCCGGTTTCGGGGTTGACGACGATAACTGAAAGGTCCTTCCCGCCGGAGTCTGCGACCAAATAATACCTGCGCTTGGTAATTTCGGCCAAGTATCCGGCCTCCAGTTCACCGGTCTCCGTGTTTTCGTATCCCGCGAGTGCCCATTGGCCACAGGCCCTGCAGCGATGGATCGGAAGCGTGATGGCATTGCAATAGACGCATCTGTCCCTAGGAGTCTGAAGAGAACCACAACCCTCCGCCAGCAGGTGGGACGGGCCAGAACACGCAGTGTTGACGCACACCGCGAGGCCTTGCGGCGCTCGGACAAGGAAATGCAGCCGGTGGGGTACGAGGGGGTACTCGTTTGACTGGAGGCGGGCTGCCGCGGCCATCCGCAGGAGCAGTATTGTGGCTTCGCGTTGCGCCTGTTCGGCCTTACCCCACAGTTTACGGGTGAGCTCGTCGATTGATTGCAGATCATTGTCATAAACGAGCTCCGCAAGCCGCCTAACCATCGGAACCTGTTCAAGGGAGAGCTTAAGGAACGGTGCGAGAATTCGGCTGGCAGAAGCCGCTGCCGATGAGACAGCGTCGTCCGGTAATAGATTCACCAGTAGTTGGTGCAGCCGGATGAGCGCGTCCTGGTCAGGCTCGACAAATGCTCCATCGGCAGTCAGAGTTACGATCTCGATTCCTGCGTACAGTGCTAGTTGATTAGCGTCGGGGATTGGAGCCGACGTGAGTTCTCGTGATTCTGGCAGCGGCGCGTTGTCCCCTTTGACGACTTCGACGAGGGTGGGCGGCACGGAGAATACGGTCGCTGCGAAGCTCTGGAGATCTGCTTCTGTCCCCCCAAGAGTCGCGGATGTTGCTATGTGCGTAAGTTGTTCGGGAGACACCCGGCAGCGATCCCTCACTCGGCGGAGAAGCAGCGTGATTTCGGCGGCGAGCGTACCCGTGTAAAGGTGAGCCTCGTCTAGCACGATGTAACGCAGTGCCTGCCCGAAGAACTTCTGATCTTGCGGGCGACAGAGCATGTACTCCAGCATGGAGTAGTTGGTGATGACGATGTCCGGAATGTTCTCTCTCGCTGCCTGTCGGCTTCGGCGTCGGCAAGGTTTCCACTTCTCTTCGAACTTCACGTCGCGGTCGGTCTCCGGTGTTTCGCTGGTGAAGTGGAACAGACTGAGAGTCGTCTGATCTTTGAGTAGTCCGTAGAGCCTGGTAACTTGATCTGTAACCAACGCATTCATGGGGTAGACAATCAGGCAGCGCATGCCATGTTCGTTGGCCGCTCGCGGCTGTTTCCAAAGTCCCGCGAGAATTGGCAATAGGAAGGCTTCGGTCTTGCCGGCGCCCGTCCCGGCAGTGATCACAAGCGAAGGATTCCGGTCGGATTGTGAGATCGTCACTTTACGGAACGCTTCCGCTTGGTGTGCAAATAGTGGGCGTGCTGCCGGAAATTCACCGGTGGTGTCCAGATATTGGCAGAGATCCCGTGGAAATAGCCCCTCGACCGCCAGCGATTCCAGCGAATCCCCCGAAAGCTTGCTGGGGAAAGCACCCTGAACCCATAGTTCACTGACCAGTCCACCGTGTTCACCTGGACCGCGCCAGATCTCGGCCGCCGCGTTTGCGAGCGCCGGGTCTCGAAGGTAGTTTTCAGACACGGCGAGGTCAACTAGACGCTGCCTCGCCATATCGACTAGATTCAGGGCATCGATTTGGCTCAGAATCTACTCCTTTCCAACAATCGCAGCAGTAAAGAGGCAGTGAGAAACTGACGACCCCTTGACCTTTCTCCCAGTCTCCTTAAGTCCGGTTCAGCTTGCTTGTAATCCGTTGCTTGATTGTCCAATTGACCGCCGAATGCATTCACGTTCTTCTCCAGTGCCTCCGGCATGATCCCAATCAGGTCGGCACAGTCACGACGATCGGTAATTAAATGACCCTGGAGCTGTCGAAGTTCCACCACTTCGGGCTGCCGCAACACTGTGGCTACGACAGCGCGCACGCATTTCCATGACCTGTTACCATGAAGTTTGTGTCGTGCAAGGTTGTATGCCAGAGAGGGGCAGACCTCGCCGAGATGCAGCACCGAAGACTTGAAGGCGTTCCACTCACTCTGAGTTTGGGATTGACTCTCCGGCCTGGAAAACGCTCGCACTAGCCTGTCCGTCTTAGCTTCGTTCTTCTCGGCGTAGTTCCAGAGGAATGCTCGAATTACTGCGTCCAAGCCCTGCTCTGCTTGTCGATGAACAAGGCTGTATGGAAGAGGCTCCTTCCCTAGCCAACCGCTCACGAACTCAGCAGGGGCAAAGGCAATGGCTTCGTGCATTAGGTTCCTGAATGACGGATTCAAGACCGGAAGCTTCAGCCAACGGAGAAGAGCAAACAGCTTGCTTGATGGCGCTTGCCGCAGAGCGCGGACCATCGGATCGGTCTCCCAATACGATCCAATCCATGCACCGCGATAGGAGACCGCCATAGCTGCTACAGTTCCCAGGCTCGGCAGCTTCCAAATGAAACCGTCAGAAACGCTCGATATTTCTTGCCTTGTTACCCGGCGAGGACCTTCGTACATATCAGACCAGACCAGGATTTGGTGATCGTTGCTAAGTGGGATCGGCGACCGGAAGTGGATCTCATTGCGAAGATTCCAAAGCTGTCCCAAGTAAAGACCCACACAGCCACGATCTTCCACGGAATTGACCAGAATAGAGGGAGACTGGTCTTCCGCGCGTACGGCTAGTGGATCGCCCCAGCCATGCAAGTCCCTCAGCGGCAATGTGCGCGAAGTAAGCTTGCCCACCAGACATGGGCCTTCGTACAGATAAGATCTCGCTGTTTCGACGAAGATCCTCGCTCTGCCAGAGCCATCAGCGCGATTCACGGGATGGTCCCGGTTCAGTAGCTTCCACTTGGGTCTAAGTCAATCTTCGAATCGGCTTCGACGCATGCAATGCCTCGGAGATTCAGAGAAAGCTTTGGCACAACCATGCGGGAATAATTCCTGCTTGTTACCCGAACGCGGACCCGCTCTTCGCCGAGAGCGATTCCGAGCGTGATCTGCACGGGCTGTTCCGTTTGCCAGACCCCGCCACGGTAGATTACGGGATGAGATGAGTTTCCGGCGATCAGCAAGTCAGCCGTTGCTTCGCCCGGAACTCCCATCACGTGGACGGGGGAAGTCAAACCAATTTCCGCGACCTCACCGGGTGGGGACTCAAGAGTAAGACGGGGCGGCTGGAATTGCTCCCTTTCGTCAATCTTTGGTTGCCAGTACGGTATTCCGGCACATACGACCCTCAGGTCTAGGCGCCATGGGCCGACTAACCGGTATACGGAACAATCTTTCAGCTTCAAGGTCTGAGTCGCATCAGGAATGCTGAGATCTGTGTCACATATCAATGCATAGTCCCTATTCTGGTCGAGTCTGGAAGCCGGATCTAGGGAGGTTCCGCTCTTAAGATCGAAGATCAGGAGCGGATCCCCCATGCCCATTTCAACCAGGTCAATCTCTTCGACTGGATTGCCCGCGCTACTGATAGACAGCAGCTTTGGCCGAAGGTTGGGCTTCGCGCCTTCTGGCTGGCATGGAAGTTCGCGCTTTCCGCGCCATCCGCCCTCTTCTTGGGCTACCCAGCGGTCTACGATTCGCCCATCGATAGCGAATGTAGCTGAATCAGATTCACCTAGTATCTGGCTTATCTTTTCCTCATCATTGAGCCGCAGCACCAGCCGCGGTTTTGAAGGATACTCCCATTCAAGGATTGACTCACACATGGGCTCACTCGGGTGATCGAAGGTCTCCGTTATGGTTGACGCAGAGAGCGTCCGGTTGGGCCTCAGTTTAGCGGCCCGCAGCAACTCAGGGGTCCATTGAGGACGAATCCACGGAGACGCCTGAAGCATCGCGGATGTGTGCTCTTCTGAAACGCGGCTACGCCTGAAATCCTGAAGAGTTTTCCAGAGTTCGGTGAATGAACTCGACTTGAGGTCGCCGTATTCAGGCTCAACTCCAACGAGAATCTTCACGGCAATGGGTAGGCCAAGACCGTCTAACCACTCCGGCAATCTCCGGACCGCTCCCCTAAGAGTGAAACCAAACTGAAGCTTGAGAGTGTCGAAATACTCCTGCGTCCCGTAGCGGTCGATCAAGTTTCGCAAGTTTAGTCGGCGGGCACCGGCTGCCACCGCGCTCTTGCAGGCCGTAGTTGGTTGTCCGCCAACGAAAAGGGCTGGAAAGCTGACCTTGTCTGCCTTGAGAACTGCCGTTACCTCCGGCCAGACTGCGTCTTCGTTGGATTTGTCGCGGCAAATTTCCGAAGCGAGGATAAGGAGCAGGGCACCAAACATCTCCTGCTGCGAAGCTGAGACCCCATTGGCAAGATCGGCCTGCCAGGTGCTCTCGCACCAGATACGGGGAAATCCCCGTCGCTCCGAAAACCAGAGTGTTAGGGCTTGGAATTCGTTGGCTGTGATCCTCGCTTCGGCCACGGACTTGGGCCGCGGTAAAACCGCGAACCTTTCGAGAAAGCACAGGAACAAATGTTCCAACTCCATTGAGGGATGGATTTCATACGACGAAGCGGAGGTGGGCGCTCCCATAAAACACACCACGAAGCTTTCTCTCACGTGCGGCGCGAAATCCGCAACTTAAAAGCTCGCCTTGATTTCGAAGCGTCCAGTGTATGCCAAACTAGTGCCGGCCGTTATTGATTCTGTGAAGTTCTGTCACGGAATGAGCGGGTTCGGTCGGCAATAGATCTTCTTTCACTCCGCAGGGTTGACTGAAGATCGGCAGTTCCCGGATTGTCGCCCCCTCGGAACTATCCCGAAACGGCGTTCTGGGAAGTATGATGTCGGATTAGGAATGGGTAGTTGAACAGAATTCCGAATACCCTCTCTTCAACAAGGCCGACATCAGTTGCATGCTATTACGCCTGCGCGGAGTTATACGAGAGTGGTGGCACCGTGACAAAACCTCTTCTATAGATATCGTTGGGATTAGCTTCGAGCGAAAAGCGGATTCCTAAATTATTGAAAACCTAAGAACTGACGAGAACGAATAGTGCCCTTAGCACGGGTTGGTGCGCGCTCAAGGAAATGCGCTACTCTCCAACTGGGCATCTAGTTCATCTCAGGATATATCTAAAAACACGGGTATGGGAAAAGCGGTCCGGGGTGCCGGCTTTCCGCTACCATTCGGACCAGGCGGGTGAGCAGGGCTTGCGTAGTGAAAAGGCGACTCGCATTCTTTGTCCTGGTGAAGGAGCGTTGCCGTTCGGGCCTTCCAGTTTGAAAAATGCCAATCCTATAGCGGGCAGCGTCCGGGCGAGCCGGATCGAATCTACAGTGTGCCCGCGCCGGAGGCGCAGTGTATTGCGAAAGGGAAGCTGTGCAAGCCGTACGAGTTCGGACACAAAGTGGGCTGGGCAACCACAGCGAAAGGACAGTTCGCGGTCGGCACCGTGGCTTTTTCTCAGCGGCCGTTTGACGGCCACACGCTGGCGGCTTTCCGTGCAGCAGGTCGAGAGAATGACGGGACAGGCGATGGAAGGAGAAATCTACGTTGACCGGGGCTACCGCGGCCACGACTAGGAAGGGCCGGCCCGGGTGCTCCATGGCCAAAAGCAAACGCAAGCAGGAGCCGGACCTCCGCCGCTGGTATCGCAAGCGCAACGGCATCGCAGCCGCCATCCGTCACAGGAAGAACGATGGATGGCTCGGAGGCAATTACCTGAAATGATCGGAAGCAGAATCAACGCGCTGCTCTCCGCCTGCGGGCAGAACCTGCGGAAGCTCCTGGCCTAGCGCGCCGCCCACCCCGGCAAGCCTTTTTGCGCCCTTCTGCTCCTGCTGCTAAAACCTCTCAACAAACGCTTCGCGCCCCTTCCCAATCCAGTTGGAGTGGTTTTTCTAGGGTCAACTCGAGCAGCCTATCCTTTGACCATGACCGCATTCTTCAGGGTGAATTTGAAGACGGTCTCGGCTGGCACTTCGACTTCTTTCTTTCCTGTGGCCGCCGCAGTTCCTGTTCCAGCGGCAGCACCTGCAGCGGCGCCGATTGCGGCGCCTTTCCCTCTTCCCGCGATGGCCCCAATCAGCGCTCCCACGCCCGTGCCGCCGCCGATCATCTCGATGTTCCGCTTCTTGTGATCTTCCGTGGTTCTGGTGTCGAGCGAGGAGTCGACTTTGTAGGTCTCGCCCCTCAACTCAAACGATTCCAGGATGATCCCGAGCGCTCCGCGCCCTTTGAGCCGTCCCGAGGAGTCGGCGGTGGTGACGCGCCCGGTGAACTTGGTCCCTTTCGGGAGGAGTTCTATTCCGTTTACCGCGACCGGTTCATCCAGGCTGGCCGTGAATGTATCGCCTTGTTTGTTTCGCACCGTGGACAAGGCCTGATCCAACCGGACTCGCACGACCGTGCCCTCGGGCACTTCGACCTCTGTTACCGCCGGGGCTGGTTTGGCTGCCTCCTCCGTCTTCGGCGCTGAATTCGCAGCAGGCGCCTGATTCATTCCACTCTGCGAAGTGGAAGGGGTGTTTTGGCACCCGACCAGAACCAGCATCAGAGATAGAAACAAGAACGAAAGAGCCCATTTCATAGAAACGCCTCCTCGAAAACCAGGATGAATGATTCCCGCTAGGGAATTTGCAGGCCTAACTTCCAATTATTGCGATACAACCGGCGCTGAACCGAACTAATTGCGGCGCGGCCGGGACTCTGCCCGGCAACCGCGGGCAAACGGCTACGCTGGTCCGCAGGCCAGTGTGAACGCGATGAACAGCGCGAATGTCTTCTTCATAAGTTTCCCCGTGTCCGTATGGAATTCTCTCATATATCGTATCACCAAGGCTCGTGGCACTCAACGAAAGCAATACGTAAGGATGGCTTTCGCCTGCGCGCCTCGATCATTCACTCCGATCCCCAGGGTTCCAATCGATAGTCCATGTGCATCCAAATCACCCGCGAGTAGCGGAAAACCAGAGGTGTGCAAGGGACCAGCAGCGCGCCCCCTCCAAGGAGGACCGGGACAAGGTTCCACCGGGTCAGCAGCCAGACGAGCAACGTCAGCAGCACCAGCAGCGGCACCGCGATCGCATAGGCAACGTAGAGAGCGCCTAAGAAATATCCCGGCTCCCGCTCGAAGCGAAGGCCGCAGACGGGACAGTATTCATACATCGTGATCCAGCGCCGGAAGGCGTTTCCCTCCCAACAACGGGGACACTTTTGCCGGAGAATGGCGGAAAGCCTTGTTGAGCTATTTGGCGTCATCCGACCTCGCGAGGGAATGCTGCCGGGGGACGGTGGGGAGGGTATGAAGCCGCACCGGCCCAAATGGATCACTGATGCAATCCCGAATTTGTCCGCGCCGGCAATATGCGTCCCCGGCCCGTTCTTCTTGATTAAAAGGAACAGGGCCGGGGTGATGGAGGGTGCGCGAAGCTAATCAACGTTAGCTGGCGGTGTCTTCGTACTGCGTGCGCAGCTTGGAAACGACGTTTGGATCGGCGAGCGTGGTGGTGTCCCCCAGCGCGCGGCCTTCGGCGATGTCGCGCAGCAGGCGGCGCATAATCTTGCCGCTGCGTGTTTTGGGCAACTCAGCAGTAAAAAAGATATCGTCGGGACGCGCCAGAGCTCCGATTTTTTCGGTCACGTGCTTTTTCAGCTCGTCGATTCTTTCCTTGGAGCCGGAAACGCCCGCCTTCAGCGTCACAAAAGCAGAGATGGCCTGCCCTTTCAGGGCGTGGGGCTTCCCGACCACGGCGGCCTCGGCGACCGTCGGATGGCTTACCAGCGCGCTTTCTACCTCCGCTGTGCTGATGCGGTGCCCGGAGATGTTCATCACGTCATCGATGCGGCCCATCAGCCAGAAGTAGCCCTCGGAATCGCGATTGGCGCCGTCGCCGGTGAAATAGATGTTCGGACCGAAACGGCTGAAATAGGTCTTCACATAGCGATCCGGATCCTTGTAGAGCGTCCGAGCGATGGCAGGCCAGGGGCCCTTCAGCACCAGATATCCTCCGCCTCCGAGCGGAACCGAGTTTCCGTTCTCGTCGAAGATGTCTGCCTGGATACCAGGCAATGGCCGCGTCGCAGAGCCGGGCTTCAAGGTGGTGACGCCGGGCAACGGAGAAATCAGGATCATGCCGGTTTCCGTTTGCCACCAGGTGTCCACGATCGGGCAGCGCTTGTTGCCGATCTGCTCGTAATACCAGATCCATGCCTCCGGGTTGATCGGCTCGCCGACCGATCCTAGCAGGCGCAGGCTGCTGAGATCATGCTTGGCGGGGAACTCGGAGCCCCAGCCCATGAAGGCGCGAATCGCCGTGGGGGCGGTGTAGAGAATATTAATGCGGTGCTTCTCGATGAGGGCCCAGAACCGGTCCTTGGCGGGCCAGTCCGGCGAGCCCTCGTACATGACCGTAGTCGCTCCAGCCGCGAGCGGCCCGTAGATAACGTAGCTGTGCCCGGTGACCCAGCCGATGTCGGCTGTGCACCAGAAAATGTCCTCGTCGCGCGTGTCGAAGATCCACTTGAATGTGGCCGTGACGCCGACCAAATAGCCGCCGGTCGTGTGCACGATTCCCTTGGGCTTGACCGTGGTGCCGGAGGTGTAGAGCATATAGAGGGGGTCCTCGGCGTCCATCTTCTCCGGCTCGCAATAGAGCGCCGCATCCTGCATCAGGGTGTGCCACCAGTGGTCGCGGCCCTCCTGCATGTGGATGGGAGCGACATCGCCGACGCGCTTCACGACGACCACGGCGGTGATGGAAGGAGTTCCCTTCAAGGACTCATCCACATTTTGCTTGAGGGGGACGATCCCGCCGCGGCGGTAGCCGCCGTCCGCGGTGACGAGCACTCTTGCCTCGGCGTCGTTGATGCGGTCGCGCAACGACTCCGGGCTGAAGCCGCCGAAAACCACCGTATGGGGAGCACCCAGGCGAGTGCAGGCTAGCAGAGCGATCGGCAATTCGGGGATCATGGGCATGTAAATCGCCACCCGGTCGCCTTTCTTCACGCCTAATTTTTTGAGGACGTTGGCGAACTTGTTGACCTCGCGGTGTAGGTCATTGTATGTGAGCACGCGCTCGTCGCCGGGCTCTCCTTCCCAAATGATAGCGGCTTTATTGCGTCGCCACGTCTTCAGATGGCGATCCAGACAGTTGTAGGAGACGTTCAGCTTGCCGCCGATGAACCATTGCACCCAGGGCGGCTCCCACTTCATCACGCGATCCCACTTCTTGAACCAGTCGATGGATTCGGCCTGCTCGGCCCAAAAGGCTTCCAGATTCTGGTTTGCCTTCTGGTAAATAGATTCGTCGGGAACCAGGGCGCGCTGTGTGAACTCCGGAGGAGGAGGGATTCTGCGGTCCTCCTGGTATAAAGCCTCGATGGTTGTGCCGGCTTGCTCTGCCTTCTTCTCAGTTGCCATTCTGCCTCCTTGGAAATCAGTGGAATCCGCGGGGGAATCGGTGAGACTCCCATGGCACTTCTCCAAGCTTGCATCCACTGGGGTTCTTATTATGGGATGGGAAGGCAAATCCGACAAGACCCTTTTTGCAGAGGGTCCTTCATCTGCATTCCCATCCGGAGATATCTATAGTTATCTCTAGATTCCGGTTCTATTGACCGGGACTTGCATAGTAAAATGGCCCTGTCGGCAGCGGTCTGAGCAACCCGGCGGAAGGGTCCACAAGCGGTGTCGTTGGCAGACTCCGGAAGGCGGCCGGGTGCGCGAAAAAACCGAAACTTACGGGGCCGAATCTGTGTTTAAAGCAAGCATGGAAGCTGTGGCTATGAGCTCCGATGTGGAGTTGATGCTGCGGGTGAAGGAGGGGGACGAAGCTTCCTTCGCTTATCTGCTTTCGAAACATCGGGATGCGGTCATTAATTATCTGTACCGCATGGTGCAAAACGGGGCCGTTGCCGAGGAGTTGGCGCAGGATGTGTTCTTGCGCGTCTATCGTGCGCGGCAGCACTATGAGCCGACCGCCAAGTTCACCACCTGGCTTTACCGCATTGCGACGCACGTAGCGCTGAACTCGCTGCGCGACGGCCGCAACGCAAGGTACATGGCGTCGCTCGATGACCAGGACAGGGAACGGGGTTGGGAATTGTCCGATCCCGGGCCGACCGTGGAACAGAGCCTCGTGGAGCAGTCCCAAGGATGGGAGATCCGCAGGGCCGTGCAGGCGCTTCCCGAAAAGCAGAGGGCGGCGGTCATTCTGCACAAGTACCAGGAATTGGATTACAAGGAGATCGCGCAGACGTTGAAATGTTCTGAATCGGCCGTAAAGTCGCTTTTGTTCCGTGCCTACGAGACACTGCGCGTTCGGCTAGGGCATTTGGCCCGGAGGTAGCGTCATGAAGTGCAAGCGAGTCGAGACAAAACTGATGGATTATCTGGATGGGAGTCTCGCGCCCGGCGAACGAGAAGAAGTGGCGCTCCACGCGGAGACCTGTTCGTCCTGCGCGGAGCGGGTCCAGGGATTCTCGGACGTATTCGGTCTGCTCGATTCCTGGAGGGGTGTGACGCCTTCTCCGTCATTTGACGCCCGGCTGGAACGCCGCCTGGAGCAAGATGCCGCCTCGGGCTGGCTCGGAAGACTCTTCCCCGGCTGGGCGCCGCTGCCACTCGGCAAACCCGCGTTTGCCATAGCGTTACTGTTCGTTATCTCGCTGGCTGCGGTCCTGGTGGGATATTCACCCGTTCCCGCGCGGATGCTTGCCTCCCAGCGACGGCAGCCGCTGGCAGCCGCCGGAGCAGAGGATTTGACCCTGTATCGGGACCTGCCGGTGCTCGAAGATTTGGAAGTCCTGCGAAACTTTGACGTGTTGGCCGAACTGAGCAACACGGATTCTTTACGCCAATGAGATTTCTGATCTGCTTGTCCATTTTAGCCGCGACTTTTCCCGCCGCGTTGGACGCCAGGGAACCGGCCAGTTTCTCTGTCTTGTATATGGTTCCCGATATGCCGCATCAGGAGCAAGGTTTTGCTGGGACTGGGCGAGAGCCGTTATGGGAACCCAGGCCCTTGCCGCCGCTTGATGATCCTTTCGACATTGTGTGGCTGCAGGACGAGCCGCCCGCCGGGCCCCGGCCCAGACGCCGCCCGCCGATGCTGGACCACCGTGGCCCGATGCCGCCGCCTCGCGGGGGGCCGCCCCCCCCATGGCTGATGCAGCAACTGAAAAACCTTCCTCCGGATGAGCAGGAGAAAGTGCTTCAAAACAACGAGCGGTTTCAGGAATTTCCCAAGGAGCGCCAGGAGCAGTTGCTCGACCGCCTGCACCGTTTCCAGGCCTTGCCACCCGATCAGCGGCAGATGATCGAGCAGCGGTTCAACGCCTTCAACCGGCTCACTCCGGAGCAGCGGCAGAAGGCGCGGGACATCTACGTCCAGCGCTGGCGTAACATGCCCCAGGAACGGCGCAAGGCGCTATTGGACGAGTTTCACAAACTGCGCGAGATGCCTCCGGCGGAGCGCGAAAAATATCTCTCCGGTAAAGATATGGAAAGCCGCTTCAATCCCGGCGAGCGGGACCTCCTAAAGCAGCTCAACGCTTTTTCGGGACCTCTTCCGCCAGGGCCACCGCCCGAGGCGCCACCTCCGCCTGAGCCGCGACCGTAAGGGAGCGTCCACCCGAACCGGATTGCCAATTTCAGCCCTGATTGCTTACCCAGCGCCTGCGTAATCGTTTGCCGACGCGCGCGGCTCTGATTGATTTACCCACCAAGCACTCTACACCGACACGGAAACCGTTCTGACCATTTACTGCGCCGCTCTGGCGGTCATAGTCGGGCGATTCAGGAGCAGCACCAGCAATCCCGCCATGACCAATGACACCACCAGCACGCTCATGCCCCCGGACGCCGAGCCGGTGGCGGTCTGCAAGTAGCCCACGACGTAAGGCCCCGCGTAGCCACCCAGGTTCCCAACGGAATTGATCAGGCCGATGCATGCTGCCGCGGCGCCTTCGCTGAGCATCGCCGTCGGCAACGCCCAAAATGGCGGAAGGAAGGTCCAGACACAGGCCGTGGCGATGGTCAGCATGACAATCGCGGCGACGAGGTGCGAGCTGATCTCTACGCTCAGCGCCAGCGCGGCGCCGGCAATGAACAGCGGCGTGGCCGTGTGCCAGCGACGCTCCCCGGTCCGGTCCGAGGACCATCCAATCGCCAGCATCACAAACAGGCCACACAGGTAGGGAATCGCGGAGACGAGCGTAACAGTTAGGTTCGGCAGGCCTGAGAGGCGCTTGATGATGGTCGGCAGCCAGAAGGAAACTCCGTAGCTGCCGGTGACGCCGAAAAAGTATACCAACGCCAGCATCACGACCTCGGGATGCCGGAGCGCCTCGCCAATCGTGAAGGAGCGCTGCGACATCTTCTCGCACTTTTCGCGTTCCAGCTCCGCCGTGATCCAATCCCGCTCCTCCGGCGTCAACCAGTGGGCCTGCGCGGGCCAGTCCGTCAGGTAGTAAAAGGTGATCGCGCCGAAGAGGACAGCGGGGATTCCTTCCAGGATAAAAATCCACTGCCATCCTTCCAGGCCCCGCCAGCGCACTCCCAGAATGATTCCTGCGAGCGGAGATCCAATGATGTTCGACACCGGCACCGCCGCCGCAAACAGCGCCACGGCCTTGGCGCGGTCTTCGGCGCGAAACCAATGGGTGAGATAGACGATGATGCCGGGGAAAAATCCGGCCTCGGCCATGCCCAGAAAAAACCGGACCCAATAAAACTGGTGGGCAGTCTTCACAAACGCCACAAAAACGGTCACCAGGCCCCAGGAGATCAGGATGCGGCTAATCCACGCGCGGGCGCTCCACTTCTCGACCAGCAATGCTCCCGGTATCTCCAGCAGGAAATATCCGATGAAGAAGATGCCCGCGCCAAAGCCGTAAACTTCGGCGCTAAAGCCCAGATCGCGGGTCATCTGCAATGCGGCGTAGGCCACATTCACGCGGTCCAGAAAGGCAATGATGTAGAGGATGAACAGAAAGGGAAGCAGCCGCCGGGCAATGCGCCGGCGCGCTCGCGCGGCGAGATCAGAGACAGGAGCAGGCATTCTTGAGCTTCGGCGTCAGGAATGTATCGGAACGGCTTCCAGCCGCCGGGAACTTTCGTTCTTTTCCTGCTCTTTTCGCGTGACGGACTCGGCCACCAGGTTGGTGGCGAGCAGCAGTGACTCAAAGGTTCCGGCATCGGTCCACCAGCCGTCGAGGACGCTATGGGTCAGCTTTCCTTCCGCCAGGTAGCTATTGTTGAGCTCGGTGATCTCGAGCTCGCCGCGGCCGGAAGGCCGGAGGCGGGAGATGCGCTCGAAGACGCTGCTATCGTAAAAATAGACGCCGATGACGGCGTAGGGCGATGCGGGTTTCTCTGGCTTTTCTTCCACCCGCACGATCCGCCCTTCCTCAAACACCGGCACGCCGAACCGGCTGGGGTCCGAGACCTCTTTCAGAAGGATGTGTGCCCCTTCGCCCCTCTGGCGGAACTGCTCCACGTGCCTGGCGATGCTCTTCTCGACGAGGTTGTCGCCTAGCACCACGCAGATCGGGTCGCCGTCGGCAAAGGGCTCCGCCAGGCGCAGGGCGTCGGCGATGCCTCCCTCGCCCACCTGATAAGCATAGTTCAACTGGCGCAGCCCGAACGATTCGCCGTTGCCCAGCAGGCGCAGAAAGTCGCCAGCATTCTGGCCTCCGGTCACCAGAAGTATCTCGCGGATTCCCGCCTCGGCCAGAGTTCGGATGGGAAAGTAAACCATCGGCTCGTTGTAGACAGGCAGCAAGTGCTTGTTGGTAATCTTTGTCAGCGGGTGGAGCCGGGATCCCAGTCCTCCGGCCAGAACAACACCTTTCATACTTCCCCCGAACGTTAGATTTGGTCTGAGGCTATTTTTACGAACGTCCCGATTATACGATTGATGTGGAAAACTGTAAAATGGCATGTCTCCGTCGAGGGCATATAGAGCAAAACCCACTAGCGCCCGATCTGGAGTCTGTAGCCCAGAGACTCGGGCAAGCCCGCCTGAAATATTTTGCGCATGGTAGTATTGACATCATAAGAGACGCGCCGGTATTCGACCCAGCCTTCCGTATCGAAGATGGCAAAAGCGGCGCGGTTGTCGAGGTCGCGGGGTTGGCCTACCGATCCCGGATTCAGCAGGTAGCTCTCCTCGGCCTGTATATCCAGTACGCCGCGGGTCTTCATCCCTACAACCACTCCCTCCGAGACCTCTTGCAACGGCACCTCTGTGATGCGGTTGCCGCTCCGGACGAAGCCGCCCTGATGATGCGTGTGGCCAAAGAAGGAGACCCGCTGCGTCAGCAGAAGGAACTCCTCTGCCGCTTGCGAGAGCGTGTGGAGATACTCATCCTCGTCGCTCGGGCTGCCGTGAAGAATTGAAAAATGCGCCAGCACGCCCTGCGGCCCCTGCGGCAGGTTTCGCAGATAATGCATGTTTTCAGGCGTCAGACAATCGCGCGTCCAAAAGGCCGACTCCCGCGCCGCCTCGTTGAAATCGTCTGCGTCCGTCAGACCGGAGCAGGCCTTGTCATGATTGCCTCGAACAATATAAGTCGCATTTTCCCGCACCCAGTCCACGACCGCATTCGGGTCCGGGCCATAGCCGACTAGGTCGCCGCAGCAGACTACCTTGTCGTACTGGCCGCTGGCGGCTTCCATAACGGACTGGAGCGCCTCCAGGTTTGAATGTATGTCGCTGAGAATCAGATATCGCACGGGAAACTCTGGTGAGGGCGGAAAAAGTTCGCAGATCGAAGATCGGGGCGGCCAGCAGTGCCGTGAGGGATCAAGACTCGAACTCCTTGTAAGCCTGTCTCTTTGACATGTGACGTTCGCGGGCCACGGCCTTCAGCGCCTCCATGCGGTCCATTTTTCCCTCCTGCATCAACTGCTGGACCCGGTCCTTTAGCGGCTGTGAGTGAACGGCCGTGGAGTGCTCCTGGCCGGCTCCTGCAATCAGTAACGTGATCTCTCCCGGAATAGTGGAGCGCCGTTGCAAGGTCGTTAAGACCTCGGAGCAGCGTCCCCGCAGAAACTCTTCGTGCACCTTGGTGACCTCCCGGGCGACAACCACAGGCCGGTCCCCGGCAACCTCCAAGAGATCTTTCAGGCTGGCCAGGATGCGGCGCGGCGACTCAAAGAAAATGGCGGTCGCCGTGGAATCGCGGAGATCCTCCAGGAGCTTCCGCCGGGGATTTTTCTTGGGAGGAAGAAAGCCAAAAAACCGGAAAGAATGCGTGGGCAGGCCGCCGGCTACCAGCCCGGCCAGCAAGGCAGAAGGACCCGGAACCGGGACCACTGCGACATTGTGCCGGATGCACAGCCCCACGAGCCGGTAGCCAGGGTCGGAGATGCCCGGCATGCCCGCGTCCGAAACCAAGGCAATGCGGGCTCCCTCCTCCAGCCGCAACACCAGCTCCGGAGCACGGGTCAACTCGTTGTGCTCGTGATAACTGGTGGTCCTGGTCTCGATCTTGTAATGGTTCAGGAGTTTCTGGGTCTGCCGGGTATCCTCGCAGGCGATCAGGTCCACCTCACGCAGCACGCGGAGCGCGCGCAGGGTGATGTCTTCGAGGTTTCCGATCGGAGTGCCAACCAGATAGAGGGTGCCCTGGCTGTTTTTGGGGAGGCCGTGAACGTCTCCTGTGTTGTTGCGTTCCATGCTCCCTGTCCTGCGAGCGCCGGTCGGCCCGGCTTCGGAGCATCAGAATACCATAGCTGCAGCCGCTCTATTCGCCCGGAGCCGTGCACGACATTCCCTTCGCTTGCCCAGTTGACACCGAAAAAGCCCCCCTGTTACGATGCGATCGGAGGCTTTGCTGCGATTGCAGGGCTCGGCGACGCGCTGATCCGGCTTTCGAGCGCTCGGGAGAAAATCTTGGCCAGGTTGACACGCCAACAATTGAAGAAGGATGATTTCGCCACGGGCTTCGCGGCGATCAGCGGATTTTTCCTCCAGAACCAGAAACGAATCGTTCAGATGGCTGGGGGAGGGCTGATCGTAGCCGCTGTTGCGGTGGCTATATTCCTTTATGTAAGCAGCCGTGAGAACAGTGCCAGCGGCGCTTTCGGCGCGGCGCTTACGACCTTTCACGCTCCAGTCTCGCAGGGTGAGCCGCAGGGTCCCAACGCCCCGGCCCAGCGTTTCAAGACTGATAAGGAAAAATACGAGCAGGCGCTGAAAGAATTCAACGATGTCTCGAGCAGCTACTCGTGGTTCGCGCAGGGCAAGCTGGCCGGATACTACAGTGCCCTCTGCCAGCGCGAGTTGGGAAACCTTCCCGAAGCCGAAAAGGAGCTGACCCCGCTAGCCGCAGAGGGCAACGCAGAATTAGCAGCCCAGGCGAAGATGGCCCTGGCTGGCTTGTATCAGCAGACCGGCCGCGCGGACCAGGCGGAGAAGCTCTACCGCGAACTGGAAAGTCACCCGACGGATACCGTTCCCAAAGCTATCCCACAATTGGCGCTTGCTGAGATGTTCGAGAAGACCAAGCCGGCTGAAGCCACAACCCTCTACCAGCAGATCCAGAAGGAAAACAGCGGCAAGGCGGCAGGGGACCTGGCCTCCAAGGCACTTCAGGGTCCGGGCCAGTGATCCGCCGCATTCGGACAAC
>Ga0207112_1013_pt1 | contig 42542 bp, 37 predicted proteins | sample Alteio_BWMinHeat_72_FD_153549 | JGI IMG/M metagenome (GOLD analysis project Ga0207112, IMG submission 153549) | Enriched cells from forest soil in Barre Woods Harvard Forest LTER site, Petersham, Massachusetts, United States -... | ecosystem: Environmental > Terrestrial > Soil > Temperate forest >...
GCTGCTGGTGGGAAGCATCGGGGTCGGCAAAACCCACCTCGCGGTCGGCATTATTAAGGAACTGGTGCTCAGCAAGGGCATTGCCTGCCTGTTTTACGATTACCGCGAACTACTTAAGCAGATCCAGAATTCCTACAACGATTCGGTGAAGGCCACTGAATTGGACGTCCTGCGCCCGGTGTTCGAGACCGAGGTTTTGGTGCTCGACGAGCTTGGAGCGGTCAAACCCACAGAATGGGTTTGGGACACGGTCAGCCTCATTCTGAACACGCGCTACAACGACAAACGCACGACGATCATCACCACAAATTTTGCTGACGATGCGAGTCAAGACGGGTGCGTGAACCCTTCCTCGGAATTCGCCCGTGCCCAGAGGGCTACGCGCCGCGAAACCCTGGGCGATCGCATTGGAGAACGCATGCGCTCCCGTCTTCACGAAATGTGCCGCATCATCAAGATGGACGGCTCAGACTTCCGGCAAATCCGCAGCGCTAGCTTTCGGTAACTTCTTGGCCACGGATCTCTCAGGTCCCCGCGGATCAAGACATTAGCACTTGTTTAAATCCGGGTTATCCGTGCAGGTCCGCGGCCGAAGTTCCTCCGTGCTCTCCGTGTCCTCCGTGATCAATTCAAACTAAAATAACCCAGTGCTGACCGAGCGCCTCGAATTCACCCCCGAACGCGATGCGGAGGTCTTCGCCTCCGCTCCAGCCGCGCCGGCAGTATTCCTCCTCCGCAGCGATGAGCCTCAAGCCGAGCCCTATGTCAGCAAGACAGCTAACCTGCGCCGCCGCCTGCAACGCCTTCTCGGCCCTCCGGAACTAACCCGCCGACTGAACCTGCGCGACCGCGTACGCTCCATCGAGTACACCGCCACCGGCTCCGACTTCGAATCCGGCTTTCTTCTGTATCGCACGCTGCGCAGCACTTTCCCGAAAACCTACACTGACCGCCTGCGCCTGCGCTTCGCCCCACTGCTCAAGCTGCACCTCGAAAATGAATATCCGCGCGCTTCGATCACCACGCGCCTGGGACGCTCGGGCGGACGATCTCTCTACTATGGGCCCTTCCCATCGCGCACGGCAGCCGAAAAGTTTGCCAACGATTCGCTCGACTTCTTCAAGATGCGCCGCTGCGTCGACGACCTCCATCCTGATCCTCAATTTCCCGGCTGCATCTATTCCGAAATGAAAATGTGCCTCGCGCCTTGCTTCAAGGGATGCACCGACGCGGAGTATCAGGTTGAGGTTGGCAAGGTGCAGGCTTACTTCGACAACAGCGGAGACTCCCTGGTCCGGGAGATCACCGGGCAGCGCGACCAGGCATCGTCCAGCCTTGATTTTGAGAACGCCGCCGCCCTGCACACGAAGATTGAAAAGCTTAAGCCTGTGCTCGGTCAGCTCCCCGAGATCGTGCACCGCATCGATCAGCTAACGGCGATCATGGTGCAGCCGTCAGCCGCCCCCGAATCGGTGGCGTTCTTCGCCGTCGATGGCGGCTTCATCACGGGCCCACTCACCTTTCCCATCCAGGCCACAGAGCACACCAAATCGCAGTCCATGGAGTCCCGGGTGCAGTCCACGCTGGCCACGCTTGCTCCCGCCGACTCGAAAACCGCCCTTGAAACCATGGAGCACCTAGCGCTACTCAAACGCTGGTTCTATCGCAGCACCCGGTCGGGAGAAATTTTCTTCGCTGACATTAAAGGTGGGCTGCCCCTGCGCCGCCTGGTGCGCGGCATCGCCCGCGTTTATCGCGGCGAAAAGCCCGAGCCCGCCGCCGCGAACCTCGAGGACAGAGTAACGGGTCCCTGACCCGTCCGGCCGGCCTTTGCTCGGCAAGGGTACCCGCCAGCCTGACGAACCTCCAAGTGATAGACTGTTTTCGGAAAAAATTCAGGGAGAAATGAAAATATGGCTGACGCCAAAGTTCTGTCGAATCAAAAGACAATCCTGTCCAACCAGGCGACGATCATCAAAAATCAAAAAGCGATCCTCGCCAACCAGGTTTCCATCGTGAAAAACCAGAACACCATCCTCGCCAACCAGGGCGTGATCAAGACGAACCAGTCCGCTCTCGACGAAATCCTGAAAAATCAAAAGCTGATTCTCGCTGCCGTCACCAAGTAGCACTGGTCCATGCACCGGCCACGTAGGGGCAGGTGCCCACACCTGCCCGGGCCGAGCCTCGCTCGGCAAGCCGTAAAATTCTGTCATCCCGACCGAAGCGAAGCGCAGCGAGCGCAGTGGAGGGACCTTGTGTCGGATGTTGTGCAGAAAAATAAAGCACAGGCCGGTTCCTAGGAATTGTAGTTCGCCACAACTCGCACCACTTTCCCGCTGGCAGACAGTTCCATGAATTCCGCAGTGCGTGTTCCCTTTTGATTTGTGTAGTAGAGCACGATGCTGTTTATGCCCCAGAGCACGTCCTCAAGACGAAAGTGGAGTTCCGGATAGGCTTCCAGCCCGCGCTGAAAGTAAGCTCTCAAGTTTGGCTTCCCTGCCACCTTGCCATCCGGCGTCCCCAAAAGTCGGGCAGCAACGGGCGAGATCAATTCGATGGCATCGTCATAGTGCGTCATGATCAAGTCCAGATCATGAGCGTTCCAGGCCGCAACCCACTGATTGGCCAGACTCCAGGCTTCGTCTCTGGTCACTGCCGTTGCCTCCACTTAATGGCCAGAAGCACTGAGGGGCGGGTGCCCCATTGTAGTCGCGCTCTTTGCGACTAGAGTGGGGTCTTTGACTGAAACACTCCGTGAGCAGACTCGGGCCCACCGAGGGTGCGCCACCCGCCCGACGCGAGCCTATCGTATGTCACTTGCCCTTCAGGCCGTCGCGCCAAGCCATTACTTCGAGTTCGACCCGGACTGCATCCTGGACAGCAATTACGGGGCGTGCCTCCATTTGAAATGCCGGAAGCATCGAGCAAAACTTGTGAACCGCCAGCGGATCGTCGCAGTCCACCAACAAATGCCCACCCCAGTCGCCCACCCGCACTACGAAGAACTCGATCTTGAAATTAGCCGGCGCCTTCCACCGCCCAAACACCTCAAGGATTCGCTTCTGGGCATTCTCGTACTCCGCAGGCGAACCTTGCGGCCGTTCGTTCCAGCTGATCACGTATTTCATCTCATCTCCTTTCTTGATGGCAAATGGTCTGAGCGATCGGAACCGCTAGAGTCTACTCCACGGCAGCATCTGGAATGGGGAAAGCTGTGAGGAAGTTGACGGGTATGGCCGGGTGCCCCATTCTAATTTCGCGCTTTTTGCGAAATTAGAGTGGGGATTTTGACCTTGAAGCGTCAGAACTCCCCAACCAGAACGCGAAAGGATGGGCCACCCTCCAGTGGAGTCTTGGGCTCGAAAGGGTGGGCCACCCGGCACAGCGCGGAACAATCTCCCCGGTTCGCCCGTAGTAACAGGTGCGGTTACCTCGCACAAAAGGATCCTGCATGACAAAGCCCACCGCTCTTTTGCAAGCCGTCCTCGTTGCAGCTCTGCTGATTGCGCCAATCACTCACGTCCACGCTCAGACCCCCGCCCCCGACCCGCTCTTCAAAACCATCCAGTCCTTGGATACCCAACTTTTCGAAGCCTACAACCACTGCGATCTGGAGAAATTTGGTTCGTTCCTGGCCGACGACCTGGAGTTCTATCACGACAAGACCGGCTTGAGCCGCGGACGGCCAGCTCTCGTCGACGGGATCAAGAACAATATCTGCGGCAAAGTAACCAGGGAACTAATCCCCGGGACGCTTGAGGTCTACCCCATCGCCAACTACGGAGCGGTGGAGATCGGCGTCCACCGCTTCCACCATCCCGGACACGAGGAACCCGGTTCAGTCGGCGAGGCCAAGTTCATTCATCTCTGGCAAAACAAGGATGGAGTGTGGAAGATCACTCGTGTCATCAGCTTCGACCACCAGGCTTTGAGCAAGTGACAGGACTCTCAGCGTGGAATCCCGACGGCCTAATTTCGCGTTTTTTGCGAAATAAGGGTGGGGATTTTGACCTTGAAGATTTTAAGACTCCCCAACCATTGTCATCCTGAGCGAAGTCGAGAGCCTGCCCTGAGCGAACTCCGAGTGCCGACGAGGGGGAGTCGAACGGGGACCTGCTGTTTGTTTGCATCGTCAGAGGCACGAATAGGATCGTGCGTCGAATGCAAACGTAGTTGTCTGTGACGGCACTCGCGCACCCACCCTTTCGCACAGAACGCGAAAGGAAGGGGCACCCTCGAGTCGTAGTGGGCGGAAAGGGTGGGCCACCCGCCAGGGTATCAACCCTATTCGGTGCGCGTGAGGTGAAAGAAGGTGTCTCTCAACTTTACAAGAAAAGTTCCGGAGGGGGCCGTCACCACGACTGTCTCACCGCTGTACTGGATCCGGTATTGTGGACGATCTGCGAAATCAATCTCCTCCACCCGACCTTCCGGGTCGTAGTGCAGCTTCAAGATTCGCCCATCCTCGGTCACGGCGCTCATTCGGTGCGCGTTGTCGTACTCATAATGGACCTTGTGTCCGCCTTCGTCCACATCCTTCAGAAAACCATCGGCGTCATACACGTATCGAACACTTCCGCCGTCGCCGTCCTCGATTGTTTGCACCTTTTCGCCGTCATAAGTGAACGTCCAGGAGTGGGCGTAGGACTTCGGCAAATCGGCACCGGGCGTTTGCATTGCCTTTTGAATGCGGCCTTGATTGTCGCGCTGTACCGCCACACGATCACCATCCGGATCAGTCTCGTCCATGAAGTAGCACGGTATCGCAGAATTCGGCGAACAACCCAGATAGTGCCACACCGTTCCATCGCGGCCCTGGATTTTCCATCTGCCCTCCCACGAGAGCAACGCGCCGCTGAAGTCACCAGCATTGTCCGGAGCAGCATATTTTGCGATTGGTGAAAATCCGACCCCGGGGCTAATCCGTTTGAATTCCACGCCGTAAATGCTGATGGTCTGGATACTTTGCGGATCCGTCGACCAGACAGTGTCGTCGAGGTTCAGCCATGTACCCTTGCCGAACGCCCTAACTTTGCCATCGTAAATGTGGCTTGCATACGCGCGGCGAAGAACGAAAGGCGAGGGGCCGGAACGGAAGATGTCGGTGCGTTCAGTTCGAAATTCGCCATGAGATAAGTCGATTTGATAGTCGCTGCTGCGGCTAAGATCGTTAGGCTCCCAGCAGGGGTGCACTGGGTCCAGCGGCAGTAAACCGCCAAGATTTACGCTCGAAAACGCGAGGCACGGGATGCCTTCCAGGTCGTCACTTGTGGGGTGAGTTGCCAGGTCGGAGAGCAGATAGTGTTCGCTCGATTCATCGATGCTGCGCAGAGTGCCTTCAAAACTCATCAGGCTTTCCGGATTGGGGCTTTCCTCAAAATCGAAATAGAGCAATCCCAGGCATTTCATTGCGGTCTTCCTCAGTCGCTCCGTCCTGATTGCGGGGCTCGACTTGTGCCCGGAAAAAGTAGGATCGAGACCCGCAGTTTGCAGCACGGCATATTTACCGGCGACACGGAGGTTGAATGTAAAGTCCCAACCGAGACTGCGGGGGTAGATGTCACCGTCGATTACGCCTATGATTCTGGCATCCCCATCCCCTGCGACCTCTGGAAACTTTTCCGCCATTGCGTCGATCAGCATTTCCGCAATCCATTGATTGCGCTTTACATCAAGCCCTTCTCGGGGCAACTCCACGGCCGGCAGCACGGTCGCCTCGACACCGCACTCCGCTTGCAGAGACTTCGCTAGGTCGGCGATTTCGTTGGTCGCTGAAGCGCCAAGCGCTACCAGATACAAACGGCGTTTGCTATGTAACTGGTCTGCTCTCGCTACTGGGATGGTAGACCCTAGAGTCAGCACGTGATCTTCCGTCGTATCGTGGACTTTACCGCGCCCTAGAACCCACCCGCTCGGGCCGCGATACATGTCGAGAACCGCAAATCCGGACGCCTCGGAACCCTTGACATAGCCCAGCACCCTCGTACTCCCGTTCAGGTCCCAGCCTATGGCCAGGGGCATGGCGACATCTTTCCCAAACTCGGCCGTGACCCGCGACTCGTGCAGCAGTTGCTCGCGTGCTGCCGATACAAAGCTCATCCGGGTTAGCCATGATTCAAGCAATAACGCGGCAAGGACGATTCCGAGCACAAACATCGCAGCGACGAACGCTTTGGGGGTTTGTTCCGGGCTCACCGGTCTGGCAGCGGGAGTGGGCTCAACTCTCATGGGTTCATTATAGGAATGCCCTTCAAGTGTTCCTGATTACGAAATACCCTGACCGGGCGGCGCCTTGGGGTTTGCACTCCACTCATGGACTCTCAAAACCTGTCATCCCGACCGATGCAAAGCGCATTGAACGAAGTGGAGGGACCTTGTGTTCGCGTGAAGCACCACAGGCCGAGCCCCAGTCAGCCTTTGTTCTCGCCCGCCAGTGCCTAGTTTTCCCAGAGATGTGGGCCACCCGCCGGCTTGCATCGAGAAATTCTTGCCACGTCGCCGCCGTAAAGAGGTTAAGTCAATAATCGCGGCCCGCCATTAAGGCCCCGGAAGTTTTATCGATTACTCATTTCCCGGACACTCCGCACTCACTGACTGCTATCACCGTTCGAACCTTCCTCTGGATTGCCTGCGTGTGCGCCCTTTGACTTTGCCCTCCTGTGGGCGGGCAAGCCTGCCATGGCACGCGCCTCCTCATAATCCTTCTTTGCTTCAGGACTATCGACAAGTCCCTTGACTCGCTGTTTTCGTCCGTCAGGCAGATTGGCTACTCGGACTATGGTATTGATGAAATCTTTGAAGGTTTAGGCGATTGGATTCAGTCTTGATGAGTCGTTTGGAGTCGCCTTTCGAGTCCGCAGTTGACAGCAACCGCTCAAGATACGCCTTCAGCGTCTTGTTTCATCTCCGACAGCTCACCGATTTGGGTCGACATAGATGCCAACTGCGGCTGGGTCACCAAGTTTCGCAGTTGCTCCCGAAACAGTCCCGCCCACTGGTCCCTTAACCAAGATTCGATTTCAGAATGGCGTTCAAACGGCTGCACCGGATTGTTTGCCCTCTGGGCAAGTATTTCTTCGATGAACTTGAAAATATTTATCGAGTCTACATGCGCATACTTAATTCCGTCGTTATTCTTGTTATTGAGGTAAGTTTGGTATTTGTTGTAAACTGCTTTTTCAACCAAAATGAAGATAGGCATTTTTCCCCAGCAGCGGCCTTGTATTCTTGCCGCGTAACGCTCTCGTACGCCTTATAGAATGACTTAGCTTCGCTTTCCTCCTTCTTGGTGCGACTAGCCTCAGATCCATATCGTCCAGCAACAATCAGTACGTAGATATCTGAGTTTTTTGCTTCCCGGTAACAAGACTCGTCGAGCGGCTTGTCCGGAGAGAACGCGATGTCGCCCTTTTCCGACAAGGATAGGCTCATATCCCAGAGACCTGATGAACAGCTCCATCGAAGCCCGGATGTGTTTTAAATCGTAATAAGTTGAACTAACGAAAACACGCGATTTTGCCGTGGCTTGCCTGTTCCCTCGCGAGCTAAGACATAGAGGGCGAGTTTGTCGATCAAACAATGAAAAGGGGCCACGGCATCGCCGTGACGCCCTCACAGTCGTTGTCTTTTTACTCTTACCTTCAGAGGCGCGCTAGCCACTTTCGTGCCAGCAATCCCCCACGATCGAGTCGTCTAGCTACACCCGCTCGTGCTCCCGCAGCTCCCGCACCGATAGCAGCTTCCGTTCCGCGTCATGATGGACCCGCAGAAGCTGCAGGTGGGGGCGTCGCCCAGGTCGATGAGTCCGGCGAGAGCGTCGGCGGCGTGAACGGGCCCGGTCCTTGGCCGTTGGTCGTTGGTCGTTGGCCCAGCAACTGAACCATCCAGATCGCTCGTGGCTGCGGGCTGAGGTCCGGCGCCGGGCGTCCTCAATCTCAGGTTTTCGAACAGCATCCCCTGCTGGCCGGTCAGGAAGCGCAACTGGAGCCAGCGGAAGATGTAGTCCATGATCGACTTGGCGAAGCCGATGTCGGGATTGTTGGTCCAGCCGCTGGGTTCGAAGCGGGTGTGGGCAAACTTTTCGCAGAACAGTTTCAGAGGCACGCCGTGTTGCAGCGCGATGGAGACGGCCAGAGCGAAGCTGTCCATCAGGCCGCTGACCGTGGAGCCTTCCTTGGCCATGGTGATGAAGAGCTCGCCCGGATCACCATTGGGATAAAGTCCGACGGTGATGTAGCCCTCATGTCCGCCCACATTGAATTTGTGAGTGATGGACGCGCGCTCTTCCTGCAGCTTGTGGCGGATGGCACGCGGCGGAGCGTTGAGGTTTTCCTCTTCGACATGCTGGGCAGCGGCCGCGGCGGCAGCATCGCCCTTCTTGCTTAGCGCAGTCGTGGTGCCGGACGCGCTCAGCGGTTGCGACTTCTTGCATCCATCACGGTAAACGGCCACAGCCTTCAACCCCAGCTTCCATGCCTGGAGGTAAGACTCCATGATGTCTTCAACCGAGGCATTCTCCGGCAGGTTCACCGTCTTGGATATCGCGCCGGAAATAAAAGGTTGCGCCGCCGCCATCATTTTCAGATGGCCCATGTAATGGATCGCCCGCGTCCCCTTGGCCGGCTTGAATGAACAGTCGAAGACCGCAAGATGCTCGTCCTTGATATCGGGTGCGCCTTCAATGGTGCCGGTGGCGTCAATGTAGCTGACGATCTTGTCGGTGGCGTCGTGATCGTAGCCCAGCTTGAACAGCGCCGTGGGGACGGTGTTGTTCACGATCTTGATCATGCCGCCGCCCACCAATTTCTTGTACTTGACCAGGGCAAGGTCTGGCTCGATGCCCGTGGTATCGCAATCCATCATGAAGCCAATTGTTCCCGTTGGAGCCAGGACTGTGACCTGGGAGTTGCGGTAGCCGTGCTTTTCGCCGCTGGCCAGGGCTTCGTCCCAGCAGGCTTTGCTGGACTCGTAGAGTGGAGTGGGGACGTTGGTCTTGTTGATGTTGTTGACGCTTGCGCGGTGCATGCGGATTACGTCGAGGAATGGCTCACGGTTGATGTACCAGCCGGGGCAGGCTCCTCCGGGCATGACGTTCGCGCCCAGGTTCGTTTCGGCTAGGCCTTTTTGGGTTGGCTCAGTGGCGGGCACCAAGGCGGGGCACGATTCGGCGATGCGCGACGATTGCAGGTAGGCTTCGCCGCACATGATTGCTGTAACGCAGGCGGCGTAGTCGCGACCGGCGTCGGAGTCGTAGGGGAGGCCGGCGGCCATCAGCAGCGCGCCGAGATTCGCATAGCCCAGGCCTAGCGGACGGTAGTCGTGCGAATTCTTGGCAATCATCTCCGTCGGGTATCCAGCGTTGTCGACCAGGATTTCCTGCGCCGTGATGAGGACATCTACCGCGTGGCGATAGGCTTCCACATCAAACGTGCCGTTGGGCGCGAACTTCAACAGGTTCAGGCTGGCCAGGTTGCAGGCTGAATCGTCGAGGAACATGTATTCCGAGCACGGGTTGCTGGCATTGATGCGGGCTGTGTTTTTCGAGGTGTGCCAGCGATTGACCGTGGTGTCGTATTGCATGCCCGGATCGCCGCAGCGCCAGGTGGCGTCGGAGATCCGGAACAGCAGGTCTTTGGCTTTGAAGTTCTGCATGGGGCGTCCGTCTTTGACGGCGCGGGTGGTGAAGCCGTTGTCGCGGAGGACCGAGTACATGAAGTCATCCGTGACGCGTACCGAGTTGTTGGCGTTCTGGAAGAAGATGGACGAGTAGGCATCGGAGTCGGGCGACGAACCGTCGTATCCCGAAGCGATCAGCGCGTGCGCCTTGGCTTCTTCCTTCGACTTGCACTCGATGAAATCGATGATATCGGGGTGGTCGATGTTGAGGATGACCATCTTGGCGGCGCGGCGAGTCTTGCCGCCCGACTTGATGACGCCGGCAAAGGCGTCGAAGCCTTTCATGAAGCTGAGTGGGCCGCTCGCAGTGCCGCCGCCACTCAATCCTTCCGTGGACGACCGCAGCGACGAGAGATTCGTCCCCGTGCCTGATCCCCACTTGAAGAGCATGCCTTCGGTCTTGGCCAAGGTAAGGATGGAATCGAGCGAATCTTTCACCGAGTTGATGAAGCACGCCGAGCACTGCGGCGTGCTGTAACCGGTGACGCCGAACTCGACACGCGCGCTGGCCGGATTCCAGTGCCAGTTCTGGGCGTCGGAATTGGGCTCGATGCGGTCGCAGCCCACGTTGAACCAGACCGGGGAGTTGAAGGCGGCGTACTGGCGCAGCAGGATGTGCGCGAGCTCGTCGTGGAACGTAGCGCCGTCTTCCGGCGTCTTGAAATAGCCCTGCGACATGCCCCAGTCGCGGATGGTCTCGGCCACGCGCGTCACCAGGGCGCGCACTCCACTCTCGCGCTCGGGCGTGCCCAGCGTGCCATGCAGATATTTGCTGGCCACAATGTTGGTTGCAGTCACCGACCAGTCTTTGGGGACTTCAACGTCCTTCTGCTCGAAGATCGCATTGCCCTTGGCGTCCGTAATCAGGGCGGTGCGCTTCTCCCATTCGATTTCGTCGTAGGGGGAGACGCCGGTCTTGGTAAAGAAGCGGCGGAAGCTGAGGCCCGGGGCTCTCTTGCTGGGGGTTACGGCGTTTACCGGGGCCGCGGTGGTCTCGGGGGTTACGGGGGCTCCTGCTTTTACCTCTGCCATTTGTGTATCTTCTTTCCCTTTAGATTCTATTCCCGGCTGCCCATTTCTAATTTTCATTTTCAGTATCGCGCAAATCTAAACTCCTCTTGAGACCAGTTTCCAGTTTTTAGTTCTCTGCTCCCAGTTCGGTGATGCCTGACGTTGTTTCAAGCGAAGACGTCAGCCATCGCTGCAATGCGGCATAAGCGGCGTGGCGTTGCGTCTCGTCTTCAATGACTGCGTAGCGGGCGAAACAGCGACCGGCGGCCAGGCGCTCGCGCAGCGAACTGCCGGGTAGAAACAGCCGGCCGAGGGCCATCCCCAGGTCATCGGTTTCCGAGATTTGGAACAGGGCCAACATGCGTTTGCCCACCGCTCCGGGAGCTACGATTTCTTCGCCCAGGGCGAAGACTCCGGGCTTGCTGGACATGAGAATCAGGCTGAAGCTGTCGGCACAACGGAACCACCGAGACCACTCTACGCGACGATAGTCAAACGCCGGCTCAACCCCGTGCCGGGCGAATGACTCGCTGACCATGCGCTCCAAACCTTCCATTCCAACCCTCAATTTCTGCCTCGGAAGAAAGGGGTTGCGAGCCCCTCTATTCGAGGCATTTTCCACAGCCTGTCTTGTCAACTGTCGTCGCTCCCTCGGGAGGAGTTCAGCGAACCACATACAGAGAACGAGGGAACGGCCACCGCACCTACAAACCCGCCCAAGACGGGAAACAACCTGCCAATCTGGCAAGGCCGACGCATGGTCACCCCAACCGAAGCACCGGTCCTTTGTTTTCTTGCTCTTGCCCGGCGTTGCGACGCCTCCGTTTCGGAGTCGTTCAAAGCCTTATGGGATGCAAACAGTACGCCCGTATGTTGGGGCTGTCAAGAGGGTATCCCCATATATTGTATCTCAGTCTTAGCAAGTGGGATGCTGCCCCCTTCTTCCTCTTTTTCCACAGGGCGAGGTTTGGTCGAAAAAACAGGTGGCACGCTGCAGCCGTGCCACTCCGGATTTGCCATTGTTCGTGTTTTTCCGTGGCCTGCCAGTTCGCGGTCCAAAATCTGCGGGCCGCTCACGCCAGCATCTCAGCTCGGGCCGAGGTCCGGCGTTTCAGATCTGAAAGAGAAAAATTCCGTCTGTCCAGCAGGGGCCACTTCTCAACGGCGGGACCCATGGCTACGTAGACATCCTCAAAAATTTCACGGGGGGCAATCCTCTGCGTGCCGTCTGAAGATTCCACAAGATAATCGCCTCTTTGTCCGCGATGTTCACGTCCGAGCGCATCCCGGAACTCCAAGGGACCGGTGAGCTGCCTGGCTCGAATCAGAAATCGCGTCCGATAGACTTGCCAATCGTTTTCTACTTTCCTCACTTTATTCCACCCTTGGGGGAGGGAATATTACTTGGAATTGGTTGTCGGTAAAAACACGGTATTCCTTGGCTGGATTTTCTGTGAAGGTGAAAACGAATCTACGCGCGATCTGCCGCGCGGTCAATCCCAAATAATTGTGCAATTCTAAAATTTGTCAGCGTCAATTTCTATGTTGGCTGCGACGCCGGAGAATCAGTGAAGACTCGCTACTGGAGCGATGCAGAGCGTCTCGAGCGGACAGAAGTTACAAGCAAGAGCAAGAATCAACGGCAAGAATTTCCACAAGCAAGAACCACGTAGAGGCAGATGTCCTCATCTGCCTGGCGGAGCGAAGCTCTCATCTCTGTCTGCTAGAGCTTGTCGAGCTGTCGCTCGACTGGGAGGACATATGCCCCTACGTAGCTCGTGGACGCTGCCCAGCCTGGCGTCGTACACTCCCTTTCGCCTGCTATGCGGGACAACGGCGATCTACGCGGTCAGGGCCAGTTTCCAGCCACTCGCTGGTCGCTCATCGTGGCCGCGCGGAGTGCTGTGCCGGAGGAACGACAGCGCGCGCTTGAAGTGCTGACCGCGGCCTACTGGAAGCCCGTCTACAAATACATTCGCCTGCGCTGGGAGAAGGACAACGAGCAGGCCCAGGATTTAACTCAGGATTTTTTCCTGCGTATTCTTGAGAAGGAGTTTCTCGCCCGGTACGATCCCCAGCGGGCCCGACTGCGGACGTTTCTGCGAGTGTGCGTGGACCATTTGATCGCCAATGAAGGCAAGGCGGCGCGGCGTTTGAAGCGAGGGGGAGATGTGCAGATCCTTCCGCTCGATTTCGAATCCGCGGAAGGAGAATTGCGGCAAATCGAGATTCCTTCACCGGATTCGATGGAAGATTTCTTCGAGCGGGAGTGGGTGCGCAGCGTCTTCAGCCTTTCTCTGGAGCGGTTGCGGCAGGAATGCGAACAGCGCGGCAAGCAGACGCACTTTCGCCTGCTTGAGTTTTACGACATTGACGAGGCCGATAAAGAGTTGACCTATGAACAGGTGGGGCAACGATTTGAATTGAAGACTTCAGACGTTACAAACTATCTGGCCTACGCGCGACGCGAGTTTCGCCGGATCGTGCTGGAAGAACTGCGTGAGATGACGGCCAGTGAAGACGAGTTCCGGCGCGAAGCGCGCACCTTGCTGGGCATCGACACTCCATGAGGACCGACCCGCCATGAAGTGGCTTTCAGACCAGGCTCTGGACCGGCTCCGCGTGGCGGCCGACGCACCAGACCTCAGCGGCACGGGCTATGTGCTGCTCGACAAGTTGGGTGCGGGCGGCATGGGTAGCGTCTTTCGCGTCGAAGACACAGCCCTCGGCCGGCAAGTCGCGCTGAAAGTGCTTGGGATAGTGGACTCCAACGGGGAATTTCGTACACGCCTGCTGCGCGAAGCGAAAATAATCGCGCAACTTGAGCATCCAGGAATTGTCCCCGTTCATGACGTCGGCACGCTGCCTGATGGCCGTGTTTTTTACACCATGAAGCTGGTGCAAGGTCGGCGGCTCGATCAGTACCGGGCTGAAATCGGAGGCGTCCCCGAATGTTTACGAACGTTTCAGAGAATCTGCGAGGCAGTTTCTTTCGCGCACGCCCACCAGGTGCTGCATCGTGACCTGAAGCCGCAAAACATCATGGTAGGAAAGTTCGGTGAAGTGCTGGTCATGGATTGGGGCCTGGCCAAGCTATTGAATGCCGAAATACCGGCAGGGTCGAATGAAGTTCCGAAGATTCGGGTCCAGCAGCAACCATCTCCCGACGCGGACACCTCCGAGGCAGGCACCGCTCATGGCGTGGTCCTGGGCACTCCCGGTTACATGGCGCCAGAGCAGGCGCGAGGGGACGTCGAAGCGGTGGGACCGCGCGCGGACGTGTACTCGCTGGGCGCGGTGCTCAAGTTCTTGCTGGTCGATTCCGGCCGAGTGCCCGAGGCTTTGTCGGCAATTGGCAGCAAAGCGACGGCGGAAAATGCGCAACATAGATATGGATCGGTAGAGGAACTGGCGAACGACATAGCTCACTATCTCGACGGACTGCCGGTAAGCGCATATCCCGAGGGACCGCTGGCGCGACTTTGGCGATGGGTGGTCAAAAACAGCGCCTGGATTCTGCTCATCGTTGCGTATCTGGTGATGCGGGCTTTGTTCGTGTTGTGGCGGGGTCGGTAGGTGGAACGCGGATTGCAGATTTCGCATTGATGATCTCAGATTTGCAATACGCTGAAAAGAGAGACACTGCGAGATCTACAATGAAGTCTTCGATCTGAAATCCCCCGACCTTAAAGGATTTCCAAGCCACGTTGAATAAGACGCTAGCGGCCAATTGGTCCGCAAGGAGGCGATATGAACAAGATTGTGCTGGGACTGCTGGTGGGGGGAATCCTGGGCATATTTGACGGGCTGAGTGCGTGGTTCACGCCCGCAGTGCGGGCCCAATTGTTGACTATCGTGATCGGGTCTACGGTGAAAGGACTGATCGCAGGCATTTTGATCGGATATTTTGCGAAAAAGGTTAACTCGTTGCCGCTCGGCCTGATCTTCGGACTGGGTATCGGCCTGCTACTGGCGTACGGGGTCGCGGCCATGCCGGACACAACGGGCAAGCATTATTATTTTGAAATCATGCTTCCGGGCGGCATTGTGGGAATGATTGTGGGCTATGCCACTCAGCGTTTCGGTCAACCTATGCAGTTGGCCCGCAAGTAGTCGTGTGGGGCGGACACTCTTATCAGCCGCCTTTGTTTTTGATCTTGCAGCTTTTGTTTTGGTTTTTGGTTAACGTCCAAGTCAAAGGCGGCGGACAGGAGTGTCCGCCCCACGCGGGAATCCTCTGCAAAGGGCTTGCATCTATGAGGGTGTAACCTTCTAATTTCTCTTCTGGAGGGGCCATCATGAAGACACGCAAGCTTGGCCGCAGCGGCCTTGCCGTTTCCGCTATGGGCCTGGGATGTATGGGCATGTCGGAATTCTACGGTGGGCGCGACGACGCCGAGTCTCTCGCCACCATCGGCCGCGCGCTCGAACTAGGAATCAACTTTCTCGATACGTCAGATGTTTACGGTCCGTACATCAATGAGGAATTGGTGGGGAGGGCCATCAAGGGCAAGCGCGACCAGGTTGTCCTCGCCAGCAAGTTCGGCATCGTGCGTGATCCCAAGGACCCCAGCCTCCGCGGCTTCAGCGGCAAGCCGGAATACGTTCGGCAGTCCTGCGAGGCCAGCCTGCGGCGGCTTGGCGTAGACACGATTGATCTCTATTACCAGCATCGCGTCGATCCCAACACTCCCATTGAAGACACGGTGCGGGCCATGGCTGATCTGGTGAAGGAAGGTAAGGTGCGTTATCTCGGCCTCTCTGAAGCCAGCGCAGCAACTATGCGACGCGCCGTGAAAGTCCACCCGATTGCAGCGCTGCAGACCGAGTATTCACTGTGGACTCGCGATCCGGAGGACGAAATTCTTGCTACCTGCCGCGAACTGGGCATCGGCTTCGTTGCCTATAGTCCTCTGGGACGCGGATTTCTTACTGGCCAGTTCAAGCGATTCGAAGATTTCGCGCCCGACGATTACCGCCGGGCTTCTCCACGTTTTCAGGGCGAGAATTTTCAGAAGAACCTGGATCTGGTTCGACAGGTCGAGGAGATGTCCAAGGAGAAGGGCTGCAAGCCGTCACAATTGGCGCTGGCGTGGGTACTGGCCCAGGGTGATGACATCGTTCCGATTCCGGGCACCAAGCGCCGCGGCTATCTCGAGGAAAATGTGGCCGCGTTGGAAGTGCAGCTTAGCGCCGATGATTTGCACCGATTGGCAGAGGCGTTTCCGCAAGGGGTCGCGTCTGGCTTGCGTTATACGGAGCAGATGATGAAGGCGGTTAACCAGTAATTCGAACGAGCGGGGAAGATACGACTCAGCCGTGCTGAATGAGGCTGAGTCGCCACAGCGCCAGCAATCCCAACGCCACAAGATTCGGAAACAAAAGTGGGGCCAAAGGTGGGGCGCCATAGATGAAATTATCGAAGGCATGGATCGACGGCCCGGCCAGATTCCGTTGAGCATGCAATACAAAGCCCCAAACGCCCACTCCAGCTTCCAACAGCAGCACGGCTGCGCACAATGCCAGGAAGCCTCTCGATATGCGAACCAGGAGGGGTGTAAGCAGAAATCCCACGGCGATGGCGCTGGCTACGACTGGAACCCACTCCAACCGGTCGAAGAAACCATTTCCAGCGTGGTCGGTGAGGCTGAAAACGAAGTTTCCGATAAAGCCTCCGAGCGCCATGAACAGTACCCACCGCGCCCACTCCTCGCCGTTCGGCTCCTCCAAGCGGTTGAGCAATAACAGAAATCCGAGCCCGGTATAGGCAAGAGGCGCGGCAAACGGAGCGGAGTAGGTCAGGCTTCGAATGGTTCGCTCATAAAAAAAAGAACTGTCCAGGTGCAGAACGACGAAGGTCAGCCCGATAAGAATCGCTGACCAGCCGATCACATGGCCAAGAGCCTTCCATAGCCAGGGCATCCGGCCCTGAAACGCGAGGCCTGCCAGGATGAAAATAGGCGCCAGGGCGGAAAAATATAGAGGAATGTACTCTGGCCGCTGCCGGAATCCGTTTACTGAATGGGCCAGATAAATATCAAACGTCAGAAAACCTAAGTTGAGAAGGACGAAGATTTCCAGCAGAAGGCCAGGGCGCAGCCAACGAGGCTCATCACTTACGGGCATTTGCCTTCCTCAATTCGGCAGCGATGGCTTCGAGCTCGATCTTTTTTCGCAGCATGGGATAGTTGCCGTGCCACTGTACGAAGTCAGCGCCTCCCATGAACGCGCCGTGCTTAGCGGTGCGGCCGTCGTAATGCCAGAGGTCGAAATAAGTGAAGTCAATGGGCTGCGAGAAGGGCAGGCCCTTGAGCAGGCCCTGGCTGCGTAGGCTGTCCATGAGGGCTTTGGCCCCTGAAACATTTTCATTGGTCGTGGTTACGACTTTTTCCGCCTGCTCGTAGACGCGATTGATGACTGAAGCGGTGTGACACTGGCGAGCAGATTTGTTGCATCTTGGCTTGTGCGGCAGCGTAGTTCGGACGCTTCTCACTGATGGCGTTCGCCAGAAAATATGACAGGCGCTCGGAGGGATCATGCGTGACTCCAAGCCCGTTAAGACCGCTCATGTGGCAAGTCGCACAGGTGGGGACAAACATTTCGCGAGTGGTCAGCTTTTTCGGCTCCACGGTCAGGTCGAGAAGCTTTTCCTGCGCCGCGAACATGAGACCGTGCTTGGACTCTTCATAGATTTCGATCTGTGAATGATCCGGCCCCAAATGACATTGTCCGCAGGTGCGGGGCTGGCGGGCAATGGCAACAGAGCTGGTGTGCCGGGTATGGCAATTGGTGCAGGTGCCAATCGTGCCATCCGCATTGGGCTTCCCGACGCTGTGACATTGTTCGCAGCCGCTGGTCATCTCGGAACCGCCTTCCAGTTGCACGAAGGGGTGTGGAGGCCGCCGCACTCCTCCGGGCTGATACTTCTCTGAAAAGCTTACCTGCTCAGGCGTAAGCCCCTTTTCCCCGTAGATGGCCGCCCAGGAAGTGGCGGCGTGGCGGCTGCGCAAAAATTGCTGGTAGATGTCTTCATGGCAGGCGCGACAGTTACCTGCTGTCAGATGACCTGCTGAAATCACAAAACCGTGATGGTCTTTCTTCTCTTACCCCGACGCGGCTTGATGGCAATCCAGGCAGTTCACGCCCTTCTGAGCGTGTTTGCTCATCTCATACTCATGGACCACTGAATACTGCGTGCGCGAGTGACATTCGGCGCACTTTCCCGTGGCGCGCACAAAATCCCCGCCGGCTTGTTCCATTTCTATTTTTGGGCGTGACCGGTTGATCAGAAAGCCGGCAAGAACCAGGGAGAAAGCGATCGCCACCGCAATAAAGACATGTCGAAAAGACATTCAGGCCTCCGACTGGCTGTTCGGAACAGCTTCGACCATAACGGAGGTGCCGACAGTCTAAACCTATTCCAGAGCACACGACGTGAGAAGGCGCTCAAGTCGGACGGCTTAGCAAGCGGCATTTGGCCGACGCGAAAGCGCGGACAGCGCGGGACAAAAGAATAAGGGCGGCTTTTGGCCGCCCTTGCCTGAAGTCTGAGGTCTGACGTCCGTTTCTATGCTGGCGCCGGTCTTTCGCCGCCCTTGGCGCGGCCGGGCAGCAAGTCTGGCTTGATTACCTGTTGTACTCCGTCGTCGGGTTTGACCGGAGGGACGATCTTCGGTAGCTCCTGACCGTCGATAATCATTTTGATCTGCGCGGCGTCGAGCACTTCGCGTTCGATCAGTGCAAGGGCAATTCGAACCAGTACTTCGCGGTTGGATTGCAGCAGGTCTTTGGCGGAATCATAGCCGCGCTTGACCAGTTTCTGCACTTCGGCGTCGATCTTGACCGCCGTGGCTTCGCTGTAATCGCGATGCTGCGCAATCTCGCGGCCCAGGAAGATCTGCTCTTCCTTCTTGCCGAAGGTGAGAGGGCCCAGGTCACTCATGCCCCACTCGCAAACCATCTTGCGTGCCAGTTCGGTGGCGCGTTCAATGTCGTTTCCGGCGCCGGTGCTCATTGAATTCAGGAACATCTCTTCCGCCAGGCGGCCGCCCATCAGGATGGCAATCGAGGTCTCGAGATAGTTCTTGTAGTAGTTGTGTCGGTCATCGGTGGGCAACTGCATGGTGACGCCGAGCGCCATTCCGCGCGGGATGATCGTTACTTTGTGCAGCGGATCGGAATGAGGCAGCAGGGCCGCCACTAGCGCATGGCCGGCTTCGTGATACGCCGTGTTCTTCTTTTCCTCATCCGACAGCAGCATGGACTTGCGCTCCACGCCCATCAGGACTTTGTCTTTCGCCAGTTCGAAGTCATACATCAATACAGCTTTGCGGTTCTGCCGCGCCGCGGCCAGGGCCGCTTCATTCACCATGTTGGCCAGATCAGCACCGGAGAAACCCGGGGTGCCACGGCCCAACACGAAAAGATCAACATCGTCCGCCAAAGGAATCTTGCGGGTATGGACGCGCAGGATTTCTTCGCGGCCGCGCACATCGGGACGGCTGACGACTACTCGCCGGTCGAAGCGTCCGGGACGCAGCAGCGCCGGATCGAGGACGTCGGGGCGGTTGGTGGCAGCCATCAGGATGACGCCTTCGTTGGACTCGAAGCCGTCCATTTCGACCAGCAGTTGGTTCAGGGTTTGCTCGCGCTCGTCGTGGCCGCCGCCCAGGCCGGCGCCCCGATGGCGTCCCACGGCGTCAATTTCGTCAATGAAGATGATGCAGGGAGCGTTTTTCTTGCCTTGCTCAAACAGGTCGCGCACGCGGCTCGCGCCCACCCCCACGAACATTTCTACGAAGTCCGAACCGGAGATCGAGAAGAACGGAACGTTGGCTTCGCCGGCGACTGCCCGGGCCAGCAGGGTCTTGCCGGTTCCCGGAGGTCCCACCAGCAGTACGCCTTTGGGGATACGTCCACCCAGCTTCTGGAACTTTTGCGCCTCGCGCAGGAATTCGATGATTTCTTTCAGCTCTTCCTTGGCTTCATCTACGCCGGCTACATCCTTGAACGTGACTTTCTTCTGCTGCATGGAGAGCAGCCGGGCGCGGCTCTTGCCGAAGGACAGCGCCTTGTTGCCGCCAGTCTGCATCTGCCGGATCATGAAGAACCATAGAGCTGCGAGCAGGATCAACGGGGCCCATGTTCCCAGCAACTGTAGAGGCCAACTACCGCTGGTGATATCCCGGACAGTCATGGCGACGTCCTTGTCACGCAGGGTCTTGATCATGTCGGGATAGTTTGACGGGGCGGTGGTGTGGAACGCGGAATTGTCGTTCTTGTACTTGCCACGTACTTCCTGACCCGTGATGGTGACCTCTTTCACATTGCCCTGGTCCACATCGGTCAGGAACTTGGAGAAGGTCACTTCCGTGTCTTTTTGTCCCGCGCTGCCGGCTTTCATGACCTGCCACAGCAGGAAGGCCGAAAGCACGATCACCAACCAGAAAACCACCGTCTTGACTGTAGAATTCACCGAAGACTCCTGAGAAAATCACGCCGCACGCCAAACCCTACCCATCGGGCTGCGCTTGCACTTGGATTAGATGCCCGCCCCGAGGTTTTCGATTGGGCAACTTGTAAACTTGTATTCTAACCGTTTCGGGGGGAAAAAGATCGGCGTTCTGCGGATGACTTAAGTCACGCGGTCACTTCACCTTGCCGCGCCGACATAGGGCAGATTCCGATTGGTTTGCTCAGGCGAACCCAATCCGTAACCCACCAGGAAGGCTTCATCGACCAAAAACCCGAAGTAATCGGGCTGCAACTGGACCCGGCGGGCCGATTGCCGGTCGAGCAGCGTAGCCAGTTTTACGGAGGCCGCGCCCCGGGCTTTCAGATCGCTCATCAGAAACTCGGTCGTGACTCCGGAGTGCACCAGGCCCTCGACTACCAGCAGATTCTGGCCCCGAATATCAGGCTCGTGGCTGAAGAAAATCTCCAGTACGCCCCCTGAACCATCCTCCTCGTGAAGCTGATACTTGGGCTTGATGAACTGGCAGACTACGGGAACTTCCAGCGCACGCACCAGATCGGCCATGAAGATGAAGGCGTTCTCGAGCAGGGCAAGCAGGTGGATGGACTGGCCGCGGTAGTCATCGGAAATCTGGCGCCCCATCTCCCGCACCCGCTTCTGGATCTGTTCGGCGGAGATCACGGTGCGCAGTTGCGGCGGTCTTGCGATCTCATTCATGCTTGGCTTCCTCCCGACTGGGCAACTCGCGAATCACCAGGGCCTCGTGATCGCCGTCCCCGGGACGCAATCGCGCCGGCGTGGGAAAGCCGCGGACCCACACAATTTCGTGTCCGCTCACTACGACCGGCCAAAGCTTGCGCTCTATTCCGGTGAGCTTTCGCTCCTGCAGCAGTTCCTTGATCTTTCTCGGAGCCTTGCTGTGAGCCGGCCAATACCGGTCGCCCGCGCGCCAATTGCGCACGGTTAACTCCTGCTGCAGCAATGCCGGGTCAAGCATGTGGTCGGGATTATAACCCGCCGCTGCACTCGCCGGAACCCGTGCCACTTCAAAACATGCACCCGATTCCGAGACACGAATCGTGCCGGGTATTGCCAGCTTGTATTCATAGTCGGGACTCGCCGCAACGCGACTGGGAGGCGCGAATTGCAATCCACCCTTGGTTAGGGAGAGAAGCCAGCCCTCCGGCAACATGGCGGACCGGGGACCACGCTGGTCGAGCTCAAGAATTTCTTCCACGTGGCGGAACTCCAGATTCAAGCCAAGAGACTCACCCGCCGCTCTGACAAGTCGCCGCCGCAAGGCCAGAGGCAACGCTGCCAGTTCAGCCAGTCTGAGGATGAGGCGCTCCGCCCGCCACACCTCCGGCAACGCCCGTGACACTTCGTTTTGCCAGTACTCTTCCTCCGACCGTGCAATGTCTGCCGTCTCCCCCAGAGTTTCCCGCACCGCCGGGTTGAGAGTGCGCTCGAGCCGGGGCACGATCCCGTGGCGCACACGGTTGCGCGCGTGGCGAAGATCGCGGTTGCTGGAGTCCTCGCGCCAATCCCCACCGATTTCTCCCAGATAGCTTTCCAAAAGTTTGCGCCTGGTCTTCAGCAGAGGCCGAACCACTGAGAACTGAGAACCCTGAATTAATAACTGGGGATAAATCCCGGCCAACCCGCGCGTGCCAGCCCCGCGAACGACTCTGAGCAAAACGGTCTCAGCCTGATCGTCCAAAGTATGGCCGGTAGCAATGCGGTTCAGCTTGTTCTCCTCGAACAACTGTCGAAAATATTGATAACGAAGTTGGCGGGCAGCGGCCTCGGTGCTGAGGTGGCGGCTGCGACCGTGGGCAGCGACATCGGCAGTGCCGGCGAACAACTCCAGCTTGTGGCGGTGGGCCAATTGGGTAACGAACTGCTCGTCCGCGTCGGCCTCTTCTCCCCGCAGTTGGTGATTGAAATGGACGACCGAAAGAACGATGCCAAGTTCCGCGCGAAACTCGAGCATGATTCGCAGAAGGGCAACGGAATCGGCTCCGCCTGAAACGGCGACACCTACGCGGTCGCCGGCGTGGAGAAGGCTCTGGCGACGGATGTAGTCGAGGACGGTTTGGGGCAGGGTGCGCACCGGAACATAGTACATCTGGGGCTTGCTGGTTGATTCTGGGTGGAACAGCCCTTGAGTTGCATTGACGTCACGTGCCAGGACAATGAGTGTACTCGCCTGTTCTCGACAGTTATTGGGCGCCGACGCCCAACTGCCTCAGATTCCGAATGATGTCTCGCAGCTCATTCTTCTTTGGTTCATCCCATCGCACCCACTCTTCCGGCAGGCCGCCGACCACCATGCTTCTGGGCCATAGCTCTCGTAAATGCGGGTCTTTGGGGTTTAGGTGCTCATAGTCATCGACATCCCACCGGCCGTAGCTCCCGCTCAACAGACGCTCAGCACGGTCGGGCAATTCCTCAAACAACCCTCGGGCCAAACGGGGCCGGGAGCCCGTTGTTTGTGCAAACGCCTATATGAGGATGCTGTTCTGATCCCAATCAGGTCCGCAATAGTTGAATTCAAGGTAGCGATCTGTGACCCCGAACGTGTTCATGTCTCCGGGCTCTGTAGTCTTCCAAATCGTTACGCTGCCGCAACCGCGTTCTACCATATCGGAATAGAGAGATGTGCGCACAAACTGCAAGTACTCGCGGTGCTTTTGGCCGACATAGGTATGCCTTGTTAAATCCGCATAACACCAGCATCAAGCGTCCGGGCCGAGTGGCTAGGAACTGAAAAATTGCCTGTGTGACTTGAGGATAGCCGGGTGAAAAGAAATCGTCGAACACCGCTATGCCCCGGTCAGACAGCAGATGATCCACATGAATCCAACGGAAACCCCGGGTGCCTTGGGCAATAAAATAAAAGGATGGCGGGCCAGAAACTGCGATTGTTCTTGCAAATAGTGGCAAGTCACTCCAGGCGCGGCCTGGCTTATGCTGGCTTTGGCATCCTCCAGGGGCATAGCATCCACAAAAACGCAAGCGTCGTCAGCCTGGCAATGCAACGCAGCCATGGCAGCTGACTTCCCCTTCCACACCCCAATCTCAAGCAGGTTTCCCGAGATTCGTTGTTCCTGTTGATAACTCAGAAGACTATCCCAAATAGCGATGGCCGGCGTCTGAAACCAACCATCAACGTCTGAGAAGTGCTTCATATATTCGTCAAAACGCTTCATTAAGACACTCGATTCTATCTGTGTTGTTCAGCGTAACTAACAGGGTGCAACTTGGGCGTTGTTAGGCTAATTGACGGGGGCCGTCTGTGCCATTCCCACTCTTGATTCCCGACATCTTAATTGTCACAATGCCGAAGTGATCTGTAATTGAATGTTTGCACTGGGCGCAAACTAGATTGATGGTTAGCGAGAAATCGTCATTACACCAATAAGCTGTGAATTTTCCTGGTTCCCGGCTTGCGTCGGCAGTCATTCCATCATGCGGTTTACGTCGGCGAAAGAGATTCCGCCTTCCAGAGTTGCGTAGGTTCCGGCGCTCTTGAGTTCTTCTGCGATTCGCCTGAGGAGGCCAAGCGTCGCTCGCATTGCGGCCGACCCAACACTAACCCTGGCTACGCCCAGTTTTTGCAGTTCCGGCACGGGCGGCGACCCTGGTCCGACCAGGACGTTGACTGGACACTGCAAGTCTTTCACCAGGCGCCCGATGGTGGCTGCGTCACGCAGGCCGGGGACGAAGACGCAGTCGGCGCCGGCATCGCGAAACGCTGCCAGGCGACGCAGAGCTTCGTCATAGCGTTTCTCGGGCGCGCCGACGTCGAGCAAATAGACATCGGTGCGGGCGTTCAGCACGATTGGCAGTTCACGCACGGCCTTGATTCGTTCGACTTGCAACGTCGGATGAAACAGCGGACGCTGCGGATTGCCTGTGGCGTCCTCCAGATTCATGCCTACTGCGCCCGCGGCAAGGACGTCTCGCGCGGTGCGCGCGGCATCTTCCGGGCGATCGCCGTATCCTGCTTCGACGTCGGCTGTGACCGGGAGCTTGACTGCTCTCGCAATGCTACCGACGACCGTCAGCATTTCTTCGCGTGAGATGCGTTGGCCGTCGGGATATCCCAGGGTGAAAGCGATGCCGGCGCTGGTGGTGGCTATGGCGGGGAAGCCGGCTTGCTGGATTATGCGGGCGCTGGCGGCGTCCCAGGCGTTGGGCAGTATCAGGATCTTGCCTTGGTGCAGGGCTCGGAAGGTTTCTGTTTTCGCTTTTTGATTTTGCGGTTCACTCATGGCGAGTAACGGTGCGACGGATTGTCGGCAAGACCTAGCCGAGCTTCGCTCGGCATGACGGTCCGTTCGACTTCGCTCAGGGCAGGCTCCGATCCCGCCTTCCACGGTCGTTGACTCTCGTATACACCGGCGCTCAGGAGAGAATCAACAGACTAAAGGGAGTTGTGGTGCGCGGACCCGGAAAGCGGTAGAGTATCGGTCGCGAGGAGCACTTACGGCATGGCAAATGACCAGGAAAAAGAAGCGGCTGCGCGCGCTAGCCTGCGCTTTGTGCGCGATGGCGACATCGTCGGCCTGGGAACGGGATCGACCGCCGTCTACGCGGTCCGCTTTCTCGGTGAACGAGTACAGGCGGGGCTGAAGATCCGCGGCATACCTACCTCGATTCACACCCAGGACCTGGCGACCAGCCTGGGGATACCGCTGACCACGCTGGATGAGGTACAGGAGATCGATGTCACCATCGACGGCGCGGACGAGTTCGATCCGCAACTACGATTGATCAAGGGCGGGGGCGGGGCGCTGCTGCGGGAAAAAATCGTGGCTTCCGCGACCAAGAAGTTTGTGATCATCGCCGATTCCAGCAAACAGGTGCCGGTGCTGGGCAAATTTCCTGTCCCGGTGGAAGTGATCAAGTTTGCCGAAGCCCTGGTGGCGAAGAAGATTTCCGCGATGGGCGCGGCAGTGAAAGTGCGCGCGGATGCCAGTGGCCGCAAGTTCATTACGGACGAAGGCAATCACATTCTGGATTGCCACTTCGGTCAGATTCCCGATCCTCCGGCGCTGGCGCGCAAGCTTGAAACCACGCCCGGAGTGGTTGAGCACGGGCTCTTCATTGGAATGGCGAGCATCGCCCTGATCGGAAAAGGCACTCAGGTTCTGGAGATTCCACGCAAGGAAAGCTAGGCAGCAATCTCTCGCAGCGCGCTTAGAAATCTCTGCACTTCTTCAGCGGTGTTGTAATGCGCCAGACCAATGCGCAGAAAGCCGCCGTCCTTCTCCACGTCGAGACGCTCGCTGAGATTCAGCGCGTAGTAGTTGCCGTCCCAAGTAAAGAAGCCGCGCTCGCCCAATTTTGTCGCGAGTTCCAGGGGAGAGTGGCCTGAGATTCGCACCGCCACCGTCGGACAACGCCGATCAAGCTTCCCCACATCACGGACGCCATAAAACATCAGCCCCGGAATGGTCAGCAACCCGCTGATTAGAATCTCGGCCAACCCGTGCTCGTGTTGCTGGATGGCGCCGTAAGCCGCCAGCAGCGCGGCGCGGCGTGTGGATGCGGAAGGTTCTACCTGGCGCCCCAGGTCGGCTAGATAATCCACGCAGGCGGTAATTCCGGCAATGCATTCATGATTCAGGGTGCCCCACTCCCAGCAGTTGGGGATGGCGTTGGTGTTAGCGCGCAGCTTGTAGGGTTGTAGGCGCTGCAGGTGCTCGCGCTTGCCGTAAAGAATTCCCATATGCGGCCCAAAGAATTTGTAGCTTGAACACACCAGGAAATCGCAATCGAGGCCGCGGACATCAATTGGGCCGTGGGGCGCGTAGTGCACCGCGTCGATGTATGCAAATGCGCCTTTGTGGTGCGCTAAGCGGACAATTTCTTTCACGTCATTGATCGTGCCCACCGCATTCGAGGCGTAGCCTACCGCCACCACCCTGGTCCGGCTGCTGATCTTTTGCGCCAGGTCAGCCATGTTGAGGGTGCAGTCGTATTCATTTATGTCCACGAATCGAATGGTGACGCCGCGCTCCTCGAGCGCGCGCCAGGGAGAAACGTTGGCGTCGTGATCGAGATGGGTGAGCAGAATTTCGTCGCCCGGCCCGAGTTCGCGGCCAATGGAGCGGCTGATGGCGAAGGTCAGCGTGGTCATATTGGGGCCGAAGACCACTTCATCGTGGTCGCAGCCAAAAAAATCCGCCATGGCAGCGCGGGCACTGGCGATCATGTCGTTGGTGCGCTGGCTAGTGGCGTAAGCGCCGCAGGTATTGGCGTTCGAGTTCTTCAGATAGCCGCTGATGGCGTCGATCACGCCCTGCGGAACCTGGGTACCCCCGGGCCCATCGAGAAAAACTGCTGGCTGTCCGGCCACGGTCTGGGCCAACGATGGAAACTGAGAGCGCACCCGGGAGATATTGAGAGCAGCAATGTCGGTCTGTGCAGTCGGCATAGGAGTAGTAGGGATTCCTCAGATCGCGTAGCCCCGGCGTCCCGCCGGCTGTCCCGAGGGGCATCCTGCCCTCGGCGATTCATCAGGCAAACATGATCGGTCCACCAGCACGATTAGCCCATCATGGTCGTGTGCTCCGGCTGGATCTTGTAAATCACGCGCTGCTCCGTCGGCTGGCGATATGGATACTTGTCCACGCCCAGATACTTCTTGGCCAACTTGTCGATATGGGCGTCGGCGCCCTCTTCGGTGATTTCGACCACCCGGCCGCGGATCTCGAGATACCGGTAGGGATTGTCCGGATCGACGATCGCCAGAGCTACGCGGGGATCGCGGCGCACGTTGCGGTCTTTTTGACGGCCTTTGGCGGAATTGAAGACGACGAGGTCGCCTTCCAGATCGCACCACACTGGCGTCACCTGGGGACGACCGTCAGGCATCAGCGTACCCAGACTGGCGAACGCGCGTTTGCCGAACAGATCACGATATTTTTCGGGGATGGCCGAGGACATGCATTCCTCCTGGGTTGTGCGTGCAGCACTGAGGGATTATAGCCGGGAGGCACCGAAGACAGGCAACCGGCCGCGGGTGGTAGCTCGATTTTCTTCCTTATGTCGGGGTCATCCTGAGCTTGCGAAGGATCTAGCGCGCGGCGGCAGAATTGCCAGGCCAGCTGCAAACGCGCTTCACGCAAGATGCTTCGCAAGCCCAGCATGACTTCCAGTAAACTATTTTACGTTTGCAGCTACTACCTTCAGGATCTCCAACATTATGAACTGCCGTCGCATATCGCAGTTCCTTCTCGGATTCTTTCTTCTGCTTTGCACGGGCCGGACGATCAGCGGCCAAACCGCGGCGCCCGCCCCTCCTACAATCGTCTTCATGACCGATTTCGGCGTGGTGGACGATTCCGTAGCGCTCTGCAAAGGCGTGATGTACTCGATTGCGCCCGAGCTGCGCATCGTGGATCTCACGCATGAGGTCACGCCGTTCTCTATACTCGATGGCGCCCGCTTCCTCTATGGCGCAAGCCCCTATTTTCCGGCGGGCACGGTGTTCGTGACGGTCATCGACCCCGGGGTCGGAAGCACACGCAAGGCGGTGGTGGTGAAAACGAAGCGTGGCCAGTATTTCGTTCTGCCCGACAACGGCTTGATGACCCTGGTCCAGGACCGCGACGGGATTGAAGCGGTGCGCGAGATTACGAACCGCGACTGGATGATCGGCACTGCCTTGTCGTCGACTTTCCACGGACGCGACATTTTTTCTCCGGTCGGAGCACACTTGGCCCACGGTGCCGACTGGACGAATGTTGGACCTGAGTCGGCGGCGAGTAAGTTAGTCCGGCTCGATCTTGTGGCCCCCCACCTCGATGAGCGTGGCCTGAGCGGCGAAGTGATCGCCACCGACGGTCCCTTTGGCAATCTCGTGACCGACGTCAGCGGCGACGACTTCCTCAAGTTGGGTTACGGACACGGACAGAACGTACACGTCACCATTGGCAAGACGGAGATGAATATCCCTTTCGTCCGTACTTTTAGTGACGTGCCGCTGAAGAAGCCGCTGCTGTATATCGATTCGCGAGGCGACGTGGGTCTGGCCGTCAACCAGGGCAGCTTCGCGGCCATGTATTCCATCAAGCTGCCAACTCCGGTTTTCTTCTCGCGCGCGAAGAACTAGCTTTAGTGTAGTTGGTGCGAATTGTGTGGTCGCGGGCGACTCGCCCGCACGATTTGAAGCAGAAAAGCTAGGGCTGATGCTCTGGCAATTCATCCACATCCTTCGCCATTTCAGGCAAAACCGCCCGCACCAGGGCGACGAAGTCGCCTGTGACCCGCTTTCCGGTCTCGAGCACTTCTTCATGGTTGATAGCCTGGTCAAGAATTCCCGCAGCCATATTGGTCACGCAGGAAATCGCCAAAACTTTTATTCCCATGTGACGCGCCGCGATCACCTCGAGGACAGTGGACATTCCCACCAGGTCAGCTCCAATCGTTCGCAGATAGCGGATCTCGGCCGGTGTTTCGTAGCTCGGCCCCAGCACGGCGGCATAGACGCCCTGGTAAACGGTTTTGCCCGCCTTCTTCGCGGCTGCCAGTGCCAGTTCGCGATAAGGCTTGCAATAGGCGTACGTCATGTCCGGAAAGCGCGTGCCGAAGCGTTCGTCGTTGGGACCGACCAGCGGATTGTGCCCTTGCAGGTTGATGTGGTCAGTGAGCACGACCAGCGCACCCTGTTTGTATTCCAGATTGATGCCGCCCGCCGCGTTGGTAAGAATTACGGCGCGAACATTCATGCAGTCAAAGACTCGCATGGGGAAGGTGATTTCGTTCGCCGAGTAGCCCTCGTATAAGTGCACCCGCCCCTGCATGACCGCCACTGGAACGCCGGCGGCCTTCCCGATCACCATCTGACCGGCGTGCCCCATGGCCGTTGAGCGCGGGAAAAATGGAATATTGGTGAAGGGGATGCGCATGGCGTCGGAGAGTTCGTCGGCAAACCCACCCAGACCCGATCCCAGCACCAGCCCGATCTTGGGACGCACGGAAGTCTGCGACATCAAGAACTGCGCGGCCGCTCCCGCCTTGGTAAAGTCGTCAGTCATTTCGGGTCCACACTTTCTGGTAGCTGAAACCCTCGAGGAGTTTCGGAAGGTTATCGCCGCTTCTTCGTCCTCGTCTTTGTCTTCGTCGAGTGCGCGGACTTTGTCCGCACATCCGCCTTCATCAACGCCATCAACTTGCTCACTGACCCAACCTTCTCCAGGTTCCAGATCGCATTCTTAAGCTTCTTCTGCGCCCCTTCCGACAGTACGCTCTCCGCCAGCGCGGCGAACTTTTCTTCGACCTCGGCATCGGATAGCGGATTGCGTGGGTCGCCCTTGGGATAATCCAGTTGCTTGGTAAATGTCCGGCCGTCGGTGGTCGTAAGGTTTACGATCACCCGCTGCAACGCCGGGAAAACTTTCTCGATCTCGGGATCGGCCACCACTTCGATTTTCTTCAGCTGCGCCCGGATGGTCGGGTCCATGATCTTTTTCATCTCGAACTGCACAGGCGTGACCTGCCGCTCGGCTATCGCGGCAGCAATCACGTAGGGCAGCGAGTGGTCCGCCGTCTCTTTCGAGCGCGGATCGTACTTGCTGGGATCCGAAAGAATGTCGGCAGCCCGCGCCAGAGATCTGATCTGGACTTTCTCCACTTGCTCCGGCTTCAGGTCGTTCGACTTGACGATGTCGAGCACGGCGGAAATCGGCGTGTGAGTAAGCGCTTCGGTCGGAAAAGCCTTCATCCCGCACTGCGTGATGCGCCACGACTCGCCCAGTCCATCGGTCAGCAAATTCAACTTCCATGATGGACCGAAACAATGGGTCAAGCCTTCCTTGCCATCCACCACGTGTTCGGGTCCGGTGTAGCCCTTCTCGGCCATGAGCGCGGCCAGCACTCCGCTCTGCGTGGCCATGGGATCGACCGTGTTCTTCATCATGGTCAGCTTGCCGGCGGTGACGGCGCCCAGGGTCGCATGGCGACTGGCCGAGATGCCAATCGCGTGCTGGATCTGATTCCACCCCAGATGCATGGCGCGACCCGCGACGATAGGCGAGACAAACGCGGTCAGGGTAGCGTGGTGCCAGCCGCGTTCGCGAATTCCGGGAAACGCCGCCTCACAGAAGCGCATCTCGAACTCGTGCCCGAGAACAAGTCCCACGATCAACTCTTTGCCATCACTTTTCGCCCGCTCGCAGCTGGCCAGCGCGGCAGGGAAAATATCAGATGGATGCGACGGGTCCTGCTTCCAGTATATGTCGTTGTAGTCCATGCAGCGGATCATTAAGCCGTTGGCCAGCGAAGCTGAAACCGGATCGATGCGTTTACCTGTGCCAATCACGGTCGCCAGCCCGCGCCCGGCAATCTCGTCGAGTACCGCGAGCGCGATCTTCACATCGTGCTGCTGATACCCACCCAGCGCGCAACCGACCGAATCGAGCAGAAAGCGCTTGGCTTGGTACACGGCTTCCTGCGAGAGTTGCGCATAGCTCAGACCCGCAGCCCAGCGCGACATTCCCGCAGTGATGGTTTCTTTACCGCCTGCTTCTTTCGTAGCCAACTCGAACGCTCCTATTTCAGCTTTATGTTTTTAGGGTTCTTGAACGGCAAAAACGCCATGAAGTCGGCATGGTGCACAATGTAAGCCTCCGTGGTGCGCTTCACCAGGTCGCCCTCAGCGGCGTGGGCGGCGATGATGTGGCAGACGGCATCTGGCACGCCGCATTCCAGAGCCAAGGCCACGCCCGTAAATGGATGCCGCAACGCTTCTCCGCGCTCGCTCTGCCGGCTGTTTCCATCCACGCCCAGTTCATATTCCAGTAACTTGCCCACGTCCGCGAGGATGGCGCCCGCAATCACAGTGTCCATGTGAACGGGCAACGCGCGCCCCATAAATTGCAGCATGGCTTCCGCACTCTGACGCGCAATATGGACCACGCACCGCTTGTGCTCCATAAAAGTGATGGGGCAATTTGGCACCAGCAGCGTGAACGGAATGCGATTGAGGTCGTCGGGCTTCAGCGAGCTGCGCTCCAGCGCCTTGACCCATGTCTGGGTGACCTGGCTGCGCAGGGCCTTATCCCCGATCCATTGGATCTCTGGCCAGAGCTTAGCGACTGCCTCATGCATCCGTGAGCCTCCGCGACGAAACGATTTAGCTTACCGTGGCGACGCAGCGGGAGTCGAGGGGGCATCCGGTTTCGTAGCGTAATTTTAAAATCCCCGAAGAATTGTCATTCCGAAGCGCCGCATTGTCGCGTGAGGAATCTACTACTTCGGCGCCGGCAGCAAGCAGATTCCCCGCCGATAAAACCGGCTTCGGAATGACAAGGGGTGGGGGTTTTTGCGAAAACTGCACTTCTGCCTTCGGTTTCGAAAGTGCATCAGCTCGCATTCCAGGTGCTACAACAAGGTGCGACAATAGGTGGCGCCCGGCAAGAAGCAGCAATGATTGTGCAGTGGGGTGTTCCGAATGCATATCGCGTACCTCGTGGTAACCATCGCATTCGCGTCAATGGTCGTCTTTTCCGGCGTGGGCAAGATTCGCCGCGATCCGCATCAAGTGCGGGTGATCCACGAAACGGTAGGCGTACCGTTAAAGTTTTTTCCACTTCTGGTGGCTTGTGAGTTCGCCGGCGCACTGGGCCTGCTGGCAGGGATCGGGTGGCCTGCCTTAGGGATCGCCGGCGGGGTCGGGCTCGTCGTCTACTTTGTGGGTGCCGTTGTGTCGCATTTGCGGGTCGGCGATTTCAAAGACATTGGATCTGCCGCCTTCATGCTGGTAGTCGCGGCAGGGGCACTCACTTTGCGGATCCTGACATACAGGCTGGGCATTCTTTGACCATCTGGCTGCCCATCGTCGAGTGGTCAAAGGGGGAGCTTTTACCCTCTGAGGTAGCGTAGCGGCTGAAGCCGTACGGAATAAGCCCTTCATTGCAGCGCTAAGCGCTGCTCCACCCAAAATCAACATCCGGGCCCCCCGGGAAAGCCCCCGTTGCCTGCTGCTACCTGGGGAGTTAGCATGGGCGGCCATGAGCAAACTTCTCGCACTGTTCCCTCCGTTCCTCATGCTCTTGTTGCTCGCGGCGATTGCCACCGCACAGAACCCTTCGGCCGCAGATGCCGTGTATCCCATCCGCGAAGGTTACGTGAACGCGCACGGCGTCATGATCTATTACAAGAGCTTCGGGCGTGGCCAGCCCTTGATGCTCTTGCATGGCGGGCCCGGAGCGTCCCATGACTACTTCCTGCCTTCTCTGCTCCCACTGGCCCGGCACCATCGACTCATCTTCATCGACGAGCGTGGCTCCGGCCGCTCGCAGACGTTGGAGGGTGCCGCCGGCTACACCGTTGAAAACATGGTGGAGGATGTCGAAGCCGTGCGCCAGGCGCTGGGCCTCGGCCGGATCAGCCTGCTGGGACACTCCTACGGCGGTGTGCTGGCACAGGCTTATGCGCTCAAGTATCAGAAGAATCTCTCGGCGCTGATTCTCGGTAGCACCTTCGCCAGTACGAAGGCCATCAACCAGGTCTTCCTGCGCATGAAAGAAAAGATGCCCGCCGACGTCCGCGATCACATCAACAAACTAGAAGCCGAGGGCCTGTACGGCCACGGCAAGGACTACGAGAAGAATCGCTACACCGCCGAATACATGAGCGCCGCCTGGGGCGACGGATACTTTCCCTATATCTACCAGAATCATCCCGATGCGAACTATGACCCTGTGGACGACGGGAAAATTTCCTGGGACCTTTACCGCGAGATGTGGGGCTCGCACGGAGAGTTCGTGATTGACGGCAACCTGAAGTCGGTCGAATACACCGATCGGCTGCCCACGATCAAAGTGCCGACGCTCGTCCTGGTGGGCGATCATGACGAGGTGGATCCGTCGTTGTCGCAGACTATCCACAAAAAGATCGCTGGCTCGAAGTTGGTGATCCTGCCGAAATCGGGGCACATGACCTTCGTGGACCAACCGTGGATGTTCCAGAAAGCAGTAGAAGATTTCCTGATGAAGTAGGTCCAGCGAAGAATGGAGGACGGACGGGCGTCCGCCCGTCCTTTACGATCCCAACTACCCACGGATCTAACGGAGCCCAGCATTGTCCTTCCGGACATCTTCCGATTAGTCGCCCAGTGTTAGAGTGCCATCTAAGGCCCTATGAAGCTGACGCTCTCAGGATCGTTACTCATCGTTCTTACGCTGCTGGGATCCTCCGCCGCCCAGCAGGGCGCGGCCACGGGCGAGCCCATCGTGTTTGCGACCGCCCCACTCCCCAAAGGATTTCTTCGCCAGCCTTATCACTTCAAGCTGGAGGCGCAGGGTGGCATCACACCGCTTAGATGGGAAGTGACGAATGGAGCGCTGCCCGAGGGCGTTGAACTGGCTCCGGACGGCACTCTCAGCGGTGCCCCTACCGAAGCTGATAGCTTTGTTTTCGTGGTGACCGTGACCGATAGCGGCAAGCCCGTCGCTCAAAAAAAGAAGGAATACACCGTAGAGGTGGTAGCCCCGCTCGTGGTGGAGTGGAGCAAAAAACCGAAGATTACCGGCCACCGCCTGGACGCTGCGATTCGAGTATCCAACCAGACGGGCGAGGATTTTGATTTCACGGTGATCGCGCTAGCGGTCAACGAGAATGGCCGGGCCACAGCCGTGGGATATCAGCATTTCACTTTGAAGAAAGATACAGATGAATTTGAGATTCCGTTTGGAGAAAATCTGCCGCAGGGATCCTACGATCTGAACGTGGACGCAGTCGCTGAGGTAGCATCCACGAACACCATTCTTCGCGCTCGGCTTGCGCCATCGGGGAAACTGCAGGTAGTGCAGAGCCCTTAAACAGCACCAAAAAATAAGAGCCCCGAGGTGATGTTATGCCCATTCGTCTCGGCCAGTAGCTCGCTTTAGACCCTCACCGACCTGCTCTCGTCGCTGCCCTTGCGGGCTGCTCCGCGCGATCATGCTCGGGCTCCGGGCTTACCGCCAACCGGACAAACCTGCTTAACGCCTCGGGACTCTATCCTGCCTCCGACATATCTTCTTGTTCGCCTCGACCAGCACTTTGCTATAGACCCTTGCCCGCCTTCCCTCCGTCATCTTGCGATGCAGAGAGTGACTTGGCTTGAGCCCCGGACGCCGCACCAACCGGGAAAACTTCAGAAGCTGTCAAAGAACGAGGTTGTTTTTACTCCTTTCATTTTTAGAGTCAATAAAAAAGGGGGCATTTTATCTGCTGAAAAATCAATCGAGTGCAGCCCGTCCACAGCGGGGTGCAACAGTTTTGGTGCAAACTGAGCCCTCCGGGCTTCCATTTCCCTTGTCGCGCTGGCACTTTCTGGCGGATTTCCTGGAACTGCAACGAGAGTCGTCAGCAAAAACGTTATTCGTCGTCTGTGAAAATCAAGCAAGATTCGCACTGGAGGCCGAGTTCATCACAGTTCGATATTTCTTCTTTGCGCCCTTTGCGGTCTCCTTTGCGATCTTTGCGGTTAGGATCTCTTACTGCCAAGGTGCGAAAAACCCGCCATCAGGTAAAATGCCCGTTCAAACAGGGGGACGGCGTGCGACGAATGGAGGGGGTGCTGGTTCTTGCGCTAATGCTGTCCGCGCCAACCATCCGGGCGCAACAGAAAGGCTCGGCACCCGAACAACGGACGGCGCATCATTTCGACTCCATCCGCCAGCAGCCCGGGCTGCTCCTGGCATTCCTGCGGGAGATGCCGAAAGGCGGCGACCTGCACATCCACCTTGCGGGAGCGATTTACGCCGAGAGTCTCATCGACTTCGCCGCCCAGGACGGCTTTTGCGTCGACCGCATCACGTCTGTTCTGATCGCGCCTCCCTGCGACGATGCCTGCGACCGCTTCGCCAGCAAGCCCGCCATCCGCTGCGCGTACCAGGACCACGTTCTCTACAACTCCATCGTCGATGCCTGGTCGATGCGCAACTGGGCCGGCGAAGAACCCGGCCACGACCACTTCTTTGCCACCTTCGACAAATTTCTTCCCGCCATGACCAATCATCTGGGCGATTCGATCGCCGAAACTGCGGAACGCGCGGCGTCCGACCATCTGCAATATCTCGAACTCATGCACACCGCAGACGGAAATCTGGCGCCGGAATTGGGAGCCAAGGTCGGATGGGACGATGATTTCTCGAAATTGCGAGAAGAACTTCTTGCCGCGGGCCTGCCGGATATCGTCGCCGTGACCCGCCAGCAACTGGACCACGACGAAGCGCAAATGCGCCAGCTACTGCGCTGCGATTCGTTCCAGGCAAGAGCCGGATGCAACGTCACCATTCGCTATCTGTATCAGGTGCTGCGCGGGCTGCCAAAACAACAGGTCTACGCACAAATTCTTCTGGGCTTCGAGTTGGCGCAAGCCGACCCGCGCTTCGTGGGGTTGAACCTGGTGATGCCCGAAGACTGGTACGTGCCCAGGCACGATTTCGATCTGCACATGAAGATGCTCGACTACCTGCACGGAATTTATCCCAAGGTGCACATCAGCCTCCACGCCGGGGAACTGGCCATGGGATTGGTTCCGCCTGAGGGTTTGAGCTTTCATGTTCGCGAATCGGTTGAGAAAGGCCATGCCGAGCGCATCGGGCACGGCGCAAGCGTGATGAGGGAGCATGACGCTGTGGGCCTTCTACAAGAGATGGCTCGGCGAAAGGTGCTGGTCGAGATCAACCTGACCTCGAATGACCTGATTCTCGGGGTGCGCGGCGAAGAGCATCCCTTGCCGGTATATTTGCGATACGGCGTGCCCGTGGCGCTGGCGACCGATGATGAAGGCGTGTCGCGGTCGGATATGACCCGCGAATATGTTCGCGCCGCCGAGAGCTATCATCTGAGTTATACAGATCTGAAACGGATGGCTCGGCAGAGCCTGGAGCACAGCTTCCTGGCTGGTGCAAGTCTGTGGACCGACGCCCAGGCGTTTCGTCCAGTTACTGTCTGTGCCGGCGACCGCCCAGAAGCTGCCAGCGTCTCCGCCGGGTGCCAGAAATTTCTCGATGCCAACGATCGGGCGCGGGTACAGTGGAAATCGGAACGCGAGTTCGCTAAGTTTGAATCAAAGTTTTAGCCGCAGCGAATGCGGGAGACGCTTAGCCGCGAAAGACTGTAGGCCGGGACGTAAGCCCCGGGTAAGAAGTGTGAGCCCTGAATGGGCGAAAGAACCGTAGGAGTCGGATTAGAACTCGCGATGCAAGTGGGAGCCTCAATGGGTCAGACCATCGTTGAAAAAATCGCGCAGGCGCATCTTGCCGAGGGTCCAAAGCGGCCACTACGGACTGGGGACTTTGTGGCCATCCGCCCGCACCGCGTGATGACGCACGACAACACCTCGGCGGTGATCAAGAAGTTTCAAACCATTGGCGCGAAGAAAATCCAAAATCCCAAACAACTGGTGTTCGCTCTCGATCACGACATCCAGAACAAAGAAGATACCAACCTGCAGAAGTACCAGGCCATCGAGGGCTTCGCCAAACATCACGGCGTGGATTTCTACCCCGCTGGTTCCGGCATCGGCCATCAGATCATGGTGGAGCGCGGCTACGTTCTGCCCGGCTCTTTTGTGGTCGCCTCTGACTCGCACTCGAATATGTATGGTGCGTTGGGAGCGGTCGGCACCCCCATTGTGCGAACCGATGCTGCCGCTGCATGGGCGACCGGCGATTTCTGGTGGCAGATCCCGCGCTCCATCCAGGTGGTCCTTGAAGGCACGCTGCCGGCGGGCGCAACCGGCAAAGACGTCATCATCACGCTCTGCGGACTCTACAACCATGATGAAGTCTTGAATGCCGCCGTCGAATTCAGCGGACCGGGCGTAGCCAGTCTTTCCATGGATGCGCGTTTTTCAATCTCCAACATGTCGACCGAATGGGGTCCGCTGGTCGGCTGGTTTCCGGTGGATGAGATCACGATCAAGTATCTGCAAGGCGTAAAGCAGCGCCTGGCGTTGCAGGGCATCGAGCGCTTTGCCGATCGCGACATTACGAACTGGACCGAGAACCCTCCACGACCCGATCCGGATGCGGCTTACGCCGCCCGCATCGTGCTCGACCTGTCGCAGGTCACGCCTCATGTATCGGGACCTGACACGGTGCAGATCATGGCGTCGCTGGCCGAAATCGAGAAACAGAAGATTCCGATCCAGAAGGCCTACCTGCTCTCCTGCGTAAACTCTCGAGTAGAGGACCTGGCCGCAGCCGCCACCGTGCTGCGCGGCAAGAAAGTTGCGCCCGGAGTAAAGCTGTACTTAGGGGCGGCCAGCAAATGGGTACAGGAAGAAGCGGAGCGGCGCGGCATCTGGCAGGCGCTGCTCGACGCCGGCGCAAATCCGTTGCCGGCGGGATGCGGGCCCTGCATCGGCCTCGGAGTCGGTCTGCTGGAGCCGGGCGAGGTGGGGATTTCCGCCACCAACCGCAATTTCAAGGGCCGCATGGGATCGCGCGACGCGAAATGTTATCTCGCCAGCCCGGAGGTGGTGGCTGCGTCCGCCGCTGCCGGGTACATTCGCGGGCACTCCAAGATAGCAGACCGCACCCCGGTGCGCGTGTACCAGGAATTTCCCACGGCCGCCGCCGCGGAAAAAGTGGAAATTCTTCCCGGCTTTCCCGAACGGGTGAAAGGACGGCTGGTGTTTTTGCCGCAAGACAACGTCAATACCGACGCGATTTATGGGAAGGACTACACTTACCGCGACGACGTCACGCCGGATACTATGGCCAAGGTTGTGATGGAAAACTACGACCCTCAATTTGCCGCGCGAACCCACGCGGGCGACGTGGTGGTAAGCGGTTTCAATTTCGGCACTGGGTCCAGCCGGGAGCAGGCGGTCACGTGCTTGAAGGCGAAAGGCATCCCGCTGGTGATCGCGGCCAGTTTTTCGCAAACCTATTTGCGCAACGCTTACAACAACGGATTCCTATGCGTCGAAGTTCCGGAACTGGTAAAAAAACTGCGCGAGCAGTTCGCCAAAGACGTTGCCGGGAAGGAAAAGACGATCATTCCGGGCGACGCGATCGCCATCGATTTCACGTCCGGCATGATCGCATGGCGCGGAGAAAAATTTGCGTTCCCAGCGCTTGGCAGCGTGCCGCAATCGCTGGTGATCGCGCAAGGCGTGGAGAACTTGGTCGCAAAACGCTTGGGGTTGGTTTAGACCGTGTGTCGGCGGGCGACTCGCCCGTGGACTGCTGTAAGGCTGAGTGGGTGACTTTGTCTGACGGGTTCTTGTTCGACCTTGCCCCGGACTTCTCGCGGGCGAGTCGCACGCGACCACACAATCTCTGACCATAAAATATCCAGGAGAAACTGCACGAATGGCGAAACACACAGTAGTGACCATGCCGGGCGACGGCATCGGCAATCAGGTCCTGCCTCAGGCCTTGCGGGTCCTGAAAGCCGTCGGCTTCGACGCGGAATACATTCATGCCGACATCGGATGGGACATCTGGTGCAGCGAAGGCAACGCCCTGCCCGATCGCACCATCGACCTGCTCAAGAAACACAAACTCGGACTGTTCGGCGCCATCACTTCGAAGCCCAACAAGGAAGCCCAAGCTGAACTCAAGCCAGAGCTGCGCGGCAAGGGCCTTGTCTACTACAGCCCGATCGTCACCATGCGACAGAAGTTCAACCTGGATATCTGCATGCGGCCCTGCATCGGCTTCACCGGCAATCCGCTGAACTATATTCGCAAGCGCACCGACGGCGGATTCGACGAACCCAAAATTGACACCACGGTCTTTCGCCAGGGCACCGAAGGCATGTACGTCGGCGTGGAGTGGACGAACCCTCCAGAGAATGTGCGAGCAGTTCTGAATACGCATCCTCGCTTCAAGGCATTCAACGGCGTTCCGGGTCCCGACCTCGCCGTCAGTGTGCGTATTGTCACGCGAGCAGCGGCGCGGCGCATTGTCACCGCCGCGTTCGAATATGCCAAGAAGCGCGGTTTCAAGGGCGTGACCATCTGCGAGAAGCCCAACGTGGTGCGCGAGACTTCGGGGATGATGGAAGAAACCGCCAAGGAAGTGGCCAAGGGATATCCTGGGATCGCACTCTGGTCGACGAACATTGACGCACAGTTAATGTGGCTGAACAAGAATCCTGAAGAATACAACGTCATCGTCGCCTCGAACCTGTTTGGCGATATCCTGTCTGATGCATTCGCGGGACTCGTGGGCGGGCTTGGTTTTGCCGCTTCCGGAAACATCGGAGACGACGTGTCGGTGTTTGAGCCGACGCACGGCTCGGCGCCCAAGTATGCCGAGCTGAATCCTCCGATTGTGAATCCCATCGCCATGATCCTCTCGGCCGCGATGATGCTCGATCATGTGGGCGAAGACACGAAAGCGGACCGCATCCGTACGGCTATCGCCGATGTCGTGAAGGAAGGCAAAGTGCGGACCTACGACATGATGCGAATTTCTGGTGGAGTGAAGTCGATTGGGCAAGGGGCGGCAAGCACGATCCAGATGGGCGATGCAATTCTGGAGAAGTTGAAATAACCGCGAAAATAGGTGTGCTGCCAGGAATTGGTATGGCGAGGGCAAGATACCCTCGCGACAGCCGGCGGGACGCCGGCGCTACACTGCGATAAGTCATGACGAGTTCGGTGGAAGAAAAATCGGCGGGGTCGGGCGAGGCCGGACACTGTGGCCGGGATGTACGGTCTGATCTTCACGTCGCCATCGAGGCGCGCGACAGCGGAGGCCTCGAGATCACGATGCAATCCCGGGTCGCGCCCTATTATGGCGAGTCCATAGTGGCGCAGTCGCGGCAGGTGCTGGACGTGCTGGGCATCAAGCACGCCCGCATCGAACTCCGCGACGAGGGCGCCCTCCCTTTCGTAATTTCGGCACGCATCGAGACTGCCGCCCGGCGTGCCGGGCTCGGCCTGGGGCGTAAGGCCTCGCCGGAAAAGCTCGCTCTGCCGGAACCATCACCGCGAGATCGCTTGCGCCGCTCGCGTCTCTACCTTCCGGGTTCCGAACCCAAGTACTTCATCAACGCGGCGCTGCACGGACCGGACGCCATCATTCTCGATCTAGAGGATTCAGTGCATCACGCGGAAAAAGATGCCGCGCGTATTCTTGTCCGCAACACGCTCCGCGCTGTAGATTTCGGCAAGTGCGAGCGCATGGTGCGCATCAACCAGTTGCCCCTGGGCCTCGAGGATCTGGCGGAGATTGTCCCCGAATCGCCGGACCTGTTGCTGCTCCCCAAGGCCGAACTCCCCGAGCAGATCGCAGAAACCGATCGGATGATTGGCGAACTCAAGGGGCGTTACGGGATCACGCGCCCCATCTGGCTGATGCCGATTCTTGAATCGGCGCTCGGCATTGAGAACGCGTCGGCCCTCGTGCAAGCCAGCAAGAATGTGGTCGCACTCACCATCGGGCTCGAAGACTACACTGCCGACCTGGGAGTGGCCAAGACCGTGGAAGGCCGCGAGTCGTTGTATGCGCGGTCGCGGTTGGTCAATACCGCGAGGGCGCTGGGGGTGCAAGCCATTGATTCCGTCTTTGGCGATGTGGGCGACATGGACGGCCTGCGGCGCTGGGCGGAGAGCTCCCGCGCGTTGGGATTTGAAGGCATGGGCTGCATACATCCCGGACAGATTCCAGTGATTCATGAGGCCTTCGCGCCCTCGCAGGCCGAGAACGAGAAGGCGTTGAAGATTGTCGCTGCGTTTGAGGAAGCACAGCAGCGCGGGTTGGGCGTGGTCAGCCTGGGATCGAAGATGATCGATCCGCCGGTGGTGCAGCGAGCGCAGAAGCTGGTCGAGCTGGCGAAGCGCATGGGTGCCGCAGGCAAGAGGCTTTAACCACCCAGGACACGAAGGTACACAAAGGAAATCCTTCGTGATCGTTGGCGTCCTTCGTGGTCATCGGTTAGGGAGAGGAATGACGGATAGAGCTGAACTAGTGCAGAACGCCGCGGGACGCATGGTCCCCGCCATGGTCAATGGCAAACCCCAGATTCCTTACCTGGGTGTAGCCAAATATCCGCCGCGCGGTCGCAAGGCTGCTCCCCCGGTCCGTTCGAGTAAGGACTATCCCGACAACGGCGACAAACATGTTCCTGATCTAGAAACCGCGTTGCGCAAGTGCGGACTGCGCGATGGCATGGTGATCTCGAACCACCATCATCTGCGCGACGGTGATCGCGTGGCCCTCATGATGCTGGAGGCAGCGGCGAAAATTGGCGTCAAGGATTTGCTCTGGTTCCCCAGCGCGTCGTTCCCTTCGCAAAAAGCGGCCATCGAACTGATGCAGTCAGGCGTGATCCACCACATTGAAGGCTCGATGAACGGGCCTCTGGGCGATTACTGCACGCAAGGCAATATGCGAGGCCTGGGTGTCTTGCGCTCGCATGGCGGGCGCTGGCAGGCGATCCAGGATGGCGAAGTTCACATTGACATCGCGGTGATCGCCGCACCCACGGCCGACGCCTTCGGCAACGCCGACGGATCGCATGGCAAGTCAGCATGCGGATCACTCGGCTTCGCCCTGGCCGATTCAACTTACGCTGACAATGTCGTTGTGGTCACCGACAATCTGGTTCCCTTCCCCTGCATTCCATGGCAGATTCAGGGCAACAATGTCGATCATGTTGTGGAAGTCGATTCCATCGGCGATCCCGCGAAAATTGTTTCGGGCACAACGCAGCTCACGCGCTCGCCCGACCGCCTGAAGGTGGCGGAGTACGTGGCCGCCTTCCTGCGCGACGCGGGAATCATGCGCAACGGATTTTCCTTTCAAGCTGGCGCGGGCGGCATCGCATTGGCGTTCGTCGACTACCTGCGCCGCATGATGAAAGAAGATGGCGTGAAAGCACGCTTCGTACGGGGCGGCTCGACCCGATATCTGGTCGAGATGTTGCAGGAAGGCCTGACCGACTACATCCTCGACGGTCAGACTTTTGACCTGGACGCGGTGAAGTCGATCGCAAGCGATCCTAGGCACGTGCCCACGTCGCCGTTCACCTCCTACAACTACCATGGCAAAAGTTCGTTTGCTTCGATGGTGGATGCGGTAGTTCTGGGCGCGACCGAAGTGGACGTGAACTTTAACGGCAACGTGGTCACTCACTCAGATGGCAGGCTGCTGCACGGCATCGGCGGCTGGCAGAATTGCCTGGAGGCAGGCTGCACAATTCTTGCCGTTCCCTCTTTCCGCGATCGCATTCCCGTGATCGTGGACGAAGTCACGACCTTGACCGGACCCGGCGAGTTGATCGACGTAGTGGTGACCGAGCGCGGTATTGCCATCAATCCGCGGCGTCAGGATTTGCTTGATGCTGTGAAGGGATCAAGCTTGCCCATTCGGCCGCTCCAGGACATCAAGGCCGAAGTGGAACGCATCTG
>Ga0207112_1014_pt1 | contig 41651 bp, 44 predicted proteins | sample Alteio_BWMinHeat_72_FD_153549 | JGI IMG/M metagenome (GOLD analysis project Ga0207112, IMG submission 153549) | Enriched cells from forest soil in Barre Woods Harvard Forest LTER site, Petersham, Massachusetts, United States -... | ecosystem: Environmental > Terrestrial > Soil > Temperate forest >...
GTTAAAATACCTAGTACATATCCGGGATAAAATTGTGTGGGGTGTGCTGTAAGCACAATTCGCATACTAAAGTCCTTGAGTCTTTCCTTTAGCTCTTCTGCTTTGTTTTCAAATTTTGTACGAAGTACTAAAGCTGGAACTGTTCCTTTACCCTTCAGGTCATGAATTTGTTCAAAGGCTGAATCTTCTACCGAATCAAACAGGGCCACTTGTCGTTCTACATATTGAATGATATTGAAAAGCAAATCAAAACGTTCCTGACTAGTGCTCGCAGGCACAAAGTCATGAAAAAAACGCTCAATTATTTCTCCTGCGGAAATACCTTTTTCAAAATCAGTTTCACAATGCTGCTGCAGGAGAGGAAGCAGTGTACCTGTGCGCGAAATGTGTTGAAACGGCAAGTTTAGGAACAAGCTGTTGTAAATATGAAACCTTGAACCTACCTGCTCTTCGTATTTTGAAAACATAATTTTTTATCAAAGCCGAAATTAAGCCTCTTTGCTGATACCAACAATCGTTAGTCAATAGATAAATATTTCTAAGATCGAAAGAATCAGCTTGGCAGAGGGTACTGCAAAGAACAAGAAGAACTAAACCAACAAATTACATTCTTCATGATTTTGCGGTTAGTTTAGAGTTCAATTCAATTCCAACGCCAAAATATCATGTGAATCAATTGTTACTATAACGAGTTATTTATTCGAAATAACAGCCTCAGGTGGTGTTTGTAAGACATCAACAAAAAAAAGCAAGTGATGGAATGAATTCAAACAAAAAAGATTTAACTTATAACTCTTAATCCTGAAGTGGCATGATTAAAATATACCCCATTTTGGTTCTTATTGGTCTTACTTCCTGCCTTGGTTATAAGGACCTGCCTGTAGAATACGACTACAGTTACAAAGGGAACTTCAAAAAATACAAAACCTTTGAGTTAATGAAGTCCCTTAGCGTTCATGACAGCACAATGACAAGCGACGTGATAGAAAAGTCTATCGCCGCAAGAATGAAATTTTTGGGCTACAAAAAAACAAATACTCGTCCTCACCTGATCATCAGCTACAAAATGTTTTTTGATAGTTTACGCTTTAACGGCTATATACAACCCGAAATGGAAACATGGTTGAGAACAAAAAAAGAAGACTTGAATTATGACAAACAAAAATTTAATCTAAAAACGGGCACCCTACTCATTCAATTTTACGACAGACGTCAAAACAGATCGGTGTGGCAAGGATACGCCACTGCCTATTATGGCGGCATCGACTTCAATAACTCGCGTCACTTACGCAATGCTGTTATCTCCATCCTTGACAAATACCGTGTTTGGGCTGATGGCTTCCTGGAACAACAAGCCAAAGGCGAAGAGGAGATTAACAATCCGTGATTACCTTCGGGGCAAAACACATTTACTATTTGCCTTTGATAAATGAATTCAAAAACGAAAAAAGTCACCGATCACTTTAGTCAATACATCTCCGATCACAAAAAGCAATTCATTGAGAAGGTATTAAACGAACGCACCCACCATATTACCTTGGTGCTGGAAGACATTTACCAATCTCAAAATGCTAGTGCAGTAGTTAGGACTTGTGAATGCCTTGGCCTGCAGAACATTCACATCATTGAGGAAGACACCAAATATTCCGTGAACAAAAGAGTATTAAAAGGTGCTAACAAGTGGATTGATTTGCACCGTTACAAAATGAAAGGCTTTAACAACACAGAAATCTGTTTTCGAAAGCTGCGTGAGGAAGGATATCAGATCTTAGTCACCGACCCATCCCCGGATGGCAGGTCAATTAATGAAATTTCCGTTGATAACAAGATTGCCATAGTTATGGGCAACGAGCTCAAAGGCACATCCGACTATGCCCTAACCCATGCTGATCAGAAAATCTTTATTCCCATGCACGGCTTCACTGAGAGTTTCAATATTTCTGTCAGCGCAGCAATCTGTTTGAATACCCTATTAACAAAAGTCAGAGAATCAAATACTTCATGGCAACTATCTATAGAAGAAAAAGAATTGTTGCGACTTCAGTGGTACCGTAAAGTTGTAAGAAGATCAGATCTCATTGAGCAAGAGTTTCTCCGTTCGATTGCTTAACTTTGTACTGCTTTAATCGAACGATCATGACTTGGGGGCGGAGATTGAAAATTGTGCTGATTGTATTGCCATTGCTGGCAGTGCTATTAATTTGTTGCGCCAATTGGTGGGTGATCAAATCCACCGAAGACAAGGTACTCACAGATATTAATTTACTCAACGGCCGTTCTGTAGCATTGGTGCTTGGCACCAGTAATAAACTCCGAAACGGTACAGCTAACCCCTATTTTCAAAATCGGATCAAGGCGGCGGCTGAACTTTACCGCGAGGGGAAAGTAGTTCATTTTATTTTGAGTGGTGACAACCGGAGTAAATATTACAACGAACCCATCGAAATGAAAAAAGCACTGGTGCTAATGGGTGTGCCTGATAGCGCCATTACGCTAGACTATGCTGGACTTCGCACGCTAGACTCCATTGTGAGGAGCAAGGAAATCTTTGGGCAGGATAGAATCACGATTATTACACAACCCTTTCATAGTTATCGCGCATTGTTTATCAGTAATTTTTATCATATCGATGCCGTTGCCCTGGTAACTCAAGAGTCAATCAACGAAGCGCCTTACAAAGTTTATATTCGCGAATATTTCGCACGAACCAAGGCAGTTCTCGACCTGTATATTCTCAACACTGCCCCGCCACATTTGGGTGAAAAAGAACCGCTGAGTATTTGAACCTAATTGCCACGGAAACAATTTCTCCGCGACTCTGTTCGTAATTCGTAATTTGCAATTCGTAATTTTAAAACATTATGGATTTATCCGTTGACAGAGACATTGCCAAAGCAAAAACGCTTAGCACCGATTTCTATTTGAAAGAAGAATTCTTTCAACAATCCAAAGAAAAGATTTTCAGCAACTGCTGGCAGTTCATTGGCGACACTGACCAGGTGAAAGATAAGGGCTGGGTAACACCAGTAAACCTTCTGGAGGATTTCATGGACGATCCGATTGTCATTTCTAAAGACAAGAACGAAATGTTGCATTGCCTTTCCAATGTTTGCACTCACCGTGGCAACCTGATTATTGAAAGACCTTGTAAACTCAATGATATTCGTTGCAAATATCATGGTCGCAGATTTAACCTCGATGGTAAGTTTCTATCGATGCCTGAATTCAAAGAAGTGAAAGACTTTCCAACAACCGGCGATGATCTTCATGAGTTGCCGTTGCATACGTGGGGCAAATGGCTTTTTACATCACTTAACGCTAAACTCAATGCAGATGATTTTCTGAAGCCGATGGCCGATCGCGTTGGTTGGATGCCATTACACGATTTTGTTTTCCATCCTGAGCTTTCCAAGGATTATTTAATTAATGCACATTGGGCATTGTACTGTGAAAATTATTTGGAAGGATTTCATATCCCTTTTGTTCATGCTGGATTGAACTCAGTGATTGATTATGGCAATTACACGGTTGAGCTTTTCAGGTATTCGAATTTACAATTAGGTATTGCGAAAGAAGGCGAACTCGTTTTTGATTTGCCTCCATCCTCCCCTGATTACGGCAAGCGAGTGGCTGGCTATTATTTCTGGGTGTTCCCTAATATGATGTTTAATTTTTATCCATGGGGATTATCGCTTAACATTATCCGGCCATTGGGTGTCAACAAAACCAAAGTTTCATTTTTATCCTATGTGTTAGATGAAAGCAAACTGCGACAAGGTGCCGGGGCGGATTTACACAAAGTAGAACTCGAGGACGAAGACGTAGTGCAAAACGTGCAAAAAGGAATACGCTCACGCTTTTATACTCACGGCCGCTACTCGGTAACACGTGAGCAAGGTACGCATCACTTTCATCAGTTGATTGCGGAGTTTATGAAATGAATAAGGGTTAATTCTAAATCAGCCTTTTCAGAAATGAAGCCACCGAATAACATTGACTGTGGACGTAAATCCTTCAGATTTTGACTTGAGAACCAAAACTTAAATGATGAAAAACAAGTTCCTGCTTTTATCAATTTCATTCATATTAACAATAAGAAATCCAAAGGGAGCGGTGGGTATACTCGTTTTGTTACTTGCGGATTGTCTGTGGACTGTAAAGACCACGCGCTGATCAGCTTCAAAGTTAATAAAGGAAAAACGACCAGTGCCATAAGCATATGCGATTGGTATGGTGCCATCGTTCCTCCTGAGAAATAAAATTCTATCACGCTTGTTTCCGATGTGGGTATAAGAAGTTAAAATCCTCCTTATCTTAGTTCGAGATAAGAACCCAGCATCACGATTCATGAAGAGAATATTACCCATCATCGTTATCTCACAATTTTTCTGCACGTCACTGTGGTTTGCGGGCAATGCAATCCTTCCCGACCTAATCAAAAGTTATCATCTTGATCCAGGTTTTTTGGCTCATCTCACCAGTATGGTGCAATTTGGTTTTATCACCGGCACATTTGTCTTTGCTTTATTGACCATAGTGGATCGTTTCTCTCCCTCATTAGTTTTCTTTGTCTGCTCCATTTTAGCTGGACTATTCAATCTTGGAATTGTGATCGATAACATTAGTTCACTAGGGTTGCTCTTATTCCGATTTTCAACCGGTTTTTTTCTCGCGGGGATTTATCCGGTTGGTATGAAAATAGCGTCCGACTATTACCAAAAAGGACTTGGAAAATCACTGGGATTTTTAGTTGGGGCTTTAGTCGTGGGCACTGCATTCCCGCATTTAGTAAAAAGTGTTGCCGTGGACTTTTCATGGAAGTATGTTGCTTTTGCAACCTCATCGCTATCAGCCTTGGGAGGATTAGCGATGTTGCTCCTCGTCCCAAACGGGCCATTTCGAAAACCAAGTCAGCATTTAAATTTTAGTGCATTCTTATCTGGATTCAATAACAAAAATTTCCGCTCTGCTGCGTTCGGCTACTTCGGTCATATGTGGGAACTCTACACTTTTTGGGCCTTTGTTCCTGTGATGTTGTTGGCCTATAAAAATCATTATCAAGCCGATTTAAATGTTCCGCTATCATCATTTATGATTATTGCATCCGGCGGGCTTGCGTGTGTTTTGAGTGGATATCTCTCCGAACAATTTGGAGCTAAAAAAATAGCTACCATTTCCTTGTCTCTATCGTGCATATGTTGTTCTGTTTCTCCGTTGTTTTTATTCAGCAACTCGGTTCTTATTCTGCTGGCATTCCTTTTCTTTTGGGGATTAGTTGTCATAGCCGACTCGCCTCTTTTTTCAACATTAGTTGCTAAAAATGCTCCTGAAGAATCAAGAGGAACATCGCTCACCATTGTAAACTGCATTGGTTTTTCAATTACAATTGTCAGTATTCAGTTGATTAACCTGCTATCAACTGTGATCAATCCCAAGTATCTTTATATGCTGCTCGCTGCGGGGCCAATACTTGGACTCATTGCATTAGTATATAACAAACAAGAGACAGCATGATCCACGTTCGAAAATCAAACAGCACCGATGCTAATGAAATTTGGGAAATTCTGAAGGCGATTATCAGTGAAGGAGATTCTTTTGCTTATTCACCCAACTCCACGAAAGATGAAATGCTGGAATATTGGTTTTCAAAAAACAAACATACCTACACCGCTCTGCTTGACGGGAAGATTGCAGGAACTTTTTTCATTCAAGACAATCAACCCGGATTAGGCTCGCACGTTGCTAATGCAGGTTACGCAACATCGCCTAAAGCTTACGGACAAGGAATAGGAAAGCAGATGGGATTATTTTCACTCGATGAAGCGCGCAGATTAGGATACAAAGCAATGCAGTTTAACATTGTCGTGAAAACAAATGAAAGGGCGGTGAAATTATGGCAGAACATTGGCTTTACCATCATCGGTGAAACTCCAGAGGCATTTCAACATCAAAAATTCGGTTTGGTGAACACATACATAATGTATCAAAAGTTATAAAACATCCATATGACAATGATCGGAGGAGGCGCTTCAATCCGAGACTATTCGAATGATATTAGTTGTACCCGATCCCTATCCAATTTTCAAGAAAGTCTTGAAAGCAGGAACCGCTGGAGTATTTCCAATTGGTGAAGGACATGGCTGGCTACTCGGACGGTTAGTCGATCCATTTGGGCTTCATTGTGAAATTGGTCACCCACTTCCTGTCGAATAGATTGTCGTGTTCTACCGTCGGACTTACACCTGTCAATACCTCAATTGAATTATCAAATTTTGACAAATCAAACAAAATGAGCCATGAGGAAACTAAGCATCTTCAATTTCATCACATTGAATGGATTCTATAAGGGATCTGCTGAGGACACAAACTGGCACAAGCACGGCGGAGAGGAAGCCACGTATTCTGAAGAAAGTCTAAAGCCCGGAAACATTCTACTTTTCGGACGCGTCACTTATGAGATGATGGCAAGTTTCTGGCCAACACCGATGGCTGCTCAAAATTTCCCGATTGTTGCAGAAGGGATGAATAAGTCAGAGAAAATTGTTTTTTCACGAACATTAAAAAAAGCGGACTGGCAAAACACTAAGGTGATCAAGGAAAACATCGTTGAAGAAGTGATGAAGTTGAAGAAGTTGCCAGGAAAAGATATGACCGTACTCGGCAGTGGAAGTATTATCACTCAGTTCGCTGAACATAATTTAATTGATGAATATCAAATCATGATTGACCCGGTTGCCATTGGTAAAGGCACACCAATATTTAATAACATCAAGCGCGAACTTGACCTGAAGTTAACCGGTTCGAGAACTTTTAAAAGTGGTGTTATTCTTCTTTGCTACGAGCCAAAGTGAGTTAACCATATTTTTCTAACTTTATGGTGACACCTAAATCGGTGACATTCATGAAGCAAATCTTTAATCTTATAGTACTCGTATTGTGCCTGAATCAATTGCAGGCACAGCAAAACAAAAAACCATTGCGTATTGGCGTTGCTGGTCTAACCCACGGACACGTGGGTTGGATTTTAGGCTATAAAAAAAATGATGTGGTAGAGATTGTGGGCATTGCGGAGTCTAACCGTGATTTGGCAGAACGAATGTCCAAACAATATGGATTCAGTATGGACCTGGTTTACTCAAGTCTCGATGAAATGTTGGACAAGCAAAAACCAGAAGCCGTAACCGCATTTAATTCCATCTATCAACATCTTGATGTTGTAAAAGCGTGCGCGCCAAGAGGTATTCATGTGATGGTAGAAAAGCCTTTAACATACCGTTTCGATCATGCTCAACAAATGGAGGCGCTGGCCAGGCAATATAAAATCAAATTGCTCACCAACTACGAAACGACCTGGTATGGGAGCAACCAAAAAGCTTATCAAATCGTGCATACAGAAAATACAATCGGGCCAATTAGAAAAATCGTTGTGCATGATGGACATCCTGGCCCAAAAGAAATTGGAGTGGGTCCTGACTTTTTAAACTGGCTTACCGATCCTATACAAAATGGTGGCGGGGCGATCGTTGATTTTGGATGTTATGGCGCCAACCTGATTACCTGGATGATGCGCGGTGAACGACCAATCTCCGTAACTGCCGTCACTCAGCAATTGAAGCCTGATATTTATCCGAAGGTGGATGACGAAGCAACCATTATTGTTACTTACCCAAAAGCTCAAGGCATTATTCAGGCATCATGGAATTGGCCTGTGAGCCGCAAGGACATGGAAGTATACGGACAAACTGGCTATGCAATCACCATTGATGCACTCAACATGCGCATTCGAAAAAATGAAAAAGAGAAAGAGATTTCATTTGCCGCGGAGCCAACCCAATTCCCTCAGAACGATCCGTTTGCCTACCTCGCAGCTTCAGTACACGGAGAAATCAAATCTGAAGATGATCTAACTTCATTGAAGACTAACATGATTGTAGTCGAAATTTTAGACGCTGCCAGAAAATCCGCCAAAGAAGGGAAAACCATTTACCTCAATCGATAATTTTTTATTTTTCAGAACAAACGATTGATCCTGGATAACAGAGAAAAAATATTCAGTTAAACTTCAATCTGATTTTTCTTTTCTAAATTGGCTAACTAAAAAAGGCTATGGCTCAAGGATTATTGATCGATATGGATGGAGTTGTATATGCAGGGGACTCATTAATTCCAGGTGCTGACGTGTTTATAAATCGTTTGTTGAAAGATGGTATTCCATTCATGTTCATGACAAACAACAGTCAGCGCACCCGTATCGATGCCGTGCGGAAGCTTGGACGAATGGGAATCAAAGTGAGCGAAGAGCATGTTTATACAAGCGGCATGGCCACCAGCAAATTCCTGTCAAGCCAGATACCGGGAGGTACAGCCTATGTATTAGGCGAAGGGGGTTTAATCTCTTCACTACATGAAAATGGAATTTCGCTTGTCAACACCGATCCGGATTTTGTCGTTTTAGGTGAAGGCAGAAATTTTACACTAGAAATGGTTCAACGAGCGGTGGATATGATTTTGGCCGGAGCTAAATTTGTTATCACGAACCGTGATCCATCACCCAAGAAAAAAGGGTGGGACAATCTTGGCATTGCAGCAACAAGTGCAATGATTGAAGAAGCAACAGGGGTCAAAGCTTTTGTGGTGGGCAAACCAAGCCCCGTGATGATGCGCTCTGCTCGTAAGGCACTAGGATTAGAAACCGCCGAGACAACCATCATTGGCGATACGATGGGCACAGATATTCGCGGTGGCGTACAAATGGGCTATAAAACTATTTTGGTATTGAGTGGAATGACAAAGCGTGAGGATCTTCCTCGTTACGCTTTCAAGCCGGACCTTGTTGTAGAATCAGCAGGTGACATCACGTTCCCACTGGCCTGGTGGTAACTTCAAATCGTAGTTCACCAATTATTTCGTCAATCCGATGTATATCAATATCACAGGCAGTGTCACCGTGAGAAATGCAAATATTTTTTCAAAGTCAATCTTGTCTTTGATCACTAAATTATCCGGGCACAAACTGCAAGATTCAATGGTGATTGCTTTATTTTCTTTCGAATATGCAATCATTAGTTGCACATATTTGCCTAACCTTTTATTCCCGTTGGTCGGTTTGGTCTTAAATGATAATGTTTTGCGATCATTAACACGATACACATAAATAAACACGCTGGTAGTATCCGTAAAGGCTTTAAGATCGTACGGTTGAACGCCCAATATTTCCTCAACCTTCTCCCTGCTCATTCCCAGTTGTAAAGACATTACTTGAGGAAGTGTTGCATATTTCGGTGACTGGATGATGCATGATGTTAAAAGCAGCATAGTGAATGCAACCTTCATGACTTGGCAGTTCATCTGGCAAATGTGAGTAGGTGGTTTCAATCAAGTGTTACATAATATTAAAGGAGAGTTACATTCCTCACATATTTTCAATCATTCGATAGCTGCATTTCCAACGAAAAGAAATCATTTCCGTTAAAACCCTCATTATTTAAACGAACATGAAAATTGACAGATCATTAAAATTTGGTATCTCCGATTGGAATGCAATCCCTGACGAAAAACGTGAGGGAACAACCGGTCACGCCATTTGGAAAGTTCAACGTTTTGGAGATGTCCGTATTCGAATGGTAGAGTACTCCGAAAATTATCTGGCAGATCATTGGTGCGACAAGGGCCATTTTATTTTCTGCATAGATGGAACAATGACTACTGAACTGAAAGACGGCCGAAAGTTTGAGTTGAAGAAAGGGATGTCGTATCAAGTGGGCGATGATTCAGAAAGCCATAGGTCATCCAGTAAAAATGGCGTGAAGCTATTTATAGTTGATTAAGAGCTTATTCCACCACTGAACCCCTGAAAGATCTGCTGAGGCGATCAAGTCCTCTTGAAGTGTAAATAATCTTGTCAAAGGTTACGGTTTCTCATATATTGGCTTACTCAAAATATGAAACACACGCGAAGACAATTTTTACAAACTTCAGCCGCGTTACTAGCAGGTTCAATAGCCGGCTCCGCCTTTGCATTACTAAAGAAATCACCGCATTTATCTTTCTCTACATTGGGGTGTCCCGATTGGACATTCCAACAAATAGTTGACTTTGCCAGTCAACACCATTATGAAGGAATTGAGGTGCGCGGAATCCTCAGGCAACTCGACCTGACAAAATGCAAAGTTTTCAGCAGAGAAAATAAGGCCGGAACTCTTAAAGTAATGGAAGATAACTCATTGAAGTTTGTTGATCTTGGCGCTTCATGTAATCTTCATATCTCAGAACCGCAGGACCGAAAGAAAAACCTGGATGAAGCAAAGCAGTTTATTGATCTTGCCCAGGAATTTAATTGCCCCTATATAAGAGTGTTTCCAAACAATTTTCCTAAGGACAGGGAAAAAGGCGAAACCATGGATCTAATTGCAAATGGATTGTTAGAATTGGCCAACTACGCAAAAGGCAGCAATGTGATTGTTCTGATAGAATCTCATGGCGATCTTTTATTTATCGAGGATCTCGAAAAAATCATGAAGGCCACAGAACATCCGAAAGTCGGTATGGTGTGGGATGTAACCAATATGTGGATCAAAACAAAGGAGTCTCCTACCCTCGCCTATGAGAGATTAAAAAAATACATACGTCATACGCACATCAAGGACGCAAAGATGGTGAGTGGAAAAATCTTATACGTTGGCTTAGGGCAGGGCGAGGTTCCCATCTTCGAGGCGATCGATGTGTTAGAAAATGGTGGATACCAGGGTTATTATAGTTTTGAGTGGGAGAAGTTCTGGCACCCGGAGATTGAAGCACCAGAGTTGGCTATCGCCAATTATGCCGATGTAATGACCAAACATTTTCAAAAGTAGCACCCAGTATCTAGCATCTAGTATCCAGCACTCATGCCCTTTGACCCCCTTAACCTAAACACCAAAGCAAAATCTCAAAACACATACGACGCAATCATCGTCGGTTCCGGCATCAGCGGTGGATGGGCCGCCAAAGAACTTTGCGAAAAAGGATTAAAAGTACTGATGCTGGAACGTGGCTCAAATGTTGTTCACCCGAACTATCCAACAGCTTCAAAAGACCCCTGGGAATTCAAATACAAATTTAATCTAACCAAAGAAGATAAAGAGAAGCATTATATTCAAAGCAGGCATTGGTCGTTTAGAGAGGATAACAAGCATTACTACATCAATGATCTTGAAAACGGATATGATGAAACCAAACGTTTTGATTGGATTCGGGGTGATATTGTTGGAGGCCGGTCTTTACTTTGGTCGCGGGCATGCTATCGGTGGAGTGATCTTGACTTTGAAGCCAATGCAAAGGACGGTATCGCTATCGACTGGCCAATTCGTTATAAAGACTTGGCTCCATGGTATGATTATGTAGAATCTTTTATTGGCGTAAGCGGCTCGCGGGATGGAGTCCCTCAGCTTCCTGACGGTAATTTTCTTCCTCCTTTTGAAATGAATTGTGCAGAAAAAGTCTTCAAAGAAAAAATCGAAAACCATTTTTCTGATAGAAAAGTAATTATAGGAAGAACGGCCAACCTGACGCAACCAGTGAAAGGGCGCGGTCAGTGCCAGGCGCGCGATCTATGTCATCGCGGTTGTCCGTATGGTGCCTATTTCAGCACTAACGCTAGCACCATGCCCGCCGCATTCGCCACAGGTAACCTAACCTTGCGCGCTAACTCGATCGTAAACAAAGTTCTCTTTGAACAACAAAAACAAAAAGCTACAGGGGTAGAAATTATTGACACTGCCACGAACGAAGTGATTGAGTTTTACTCAAAAATTATCTTTCTCAATGCATCAACGTTAGCTACTGCATCTATTTTGTTGAACTCAACATCATCACGTTTTCCAAATGGATTGGGAAATGGAAGCGATCAGGTCGGTCGCAATTTGATGGATCACCATAAAGGGCTTTCCGCAACAGCTAGTGTGGACGGATTCGAAGATTCATACTATTACGGTCGAAGGCCAACCAATATTTATATTCCGCGTTTCAGAAATGTGAAAAAGAAAGACGCTGATTTTTTACGTGGTTATCATTTCGGAGGCAACGCCTATCGGGGTAAACAAAATGATGGCGCAGCAATTGGCGAAGAGCTCAAACTAGCTATGGCTATACCGGGCGGTTGGAAAATGAACCTTTATGCGTTTGGTGAGTGCTTGCCCTACGCTGACAATCGCGTCACTTTGAATCAGGACAAAAAAGATAAATGGGGCCGGCCGGTGACTACGGTGAATTGTGAATTCAAAGAGAATGAACAGAAAATGAATAAAGACATCAGCAACACGGCCGGAGAATTACTGGAGGCAGCTGGCTTCAAAGATATTAAAATGCAAAATACGATGTCCTTCCCCGGCAACGCCAATCATGAAATGGGAACGGCACGTATGGGCAGTGATCCAAGAACTTCCGTACTAAATGAGTTTAACCAAATGCACGAAGTAAAAAATGTTTTCATTACAGACGGATCGTGCATGACCTCAGGTGCATGCGTAAATCCTTCACTCACTTATATGGCATTGACAGCCAGGGCTTGCGATTATGCGGTTAAGCAGATGAAGAAATTGGAGATTTAATAAGACTAGTCTCTGAAAAAACATGACCAGGGGAATTCTAATCATACCTGGCAATTGGTGTCCACTACACTTTTCTTAGGGTCAGCTCTCATTCGTCTAGGTCAGAAGCCAGATGCGGCAAACATCCTCCTTAAAGCAGAATGAAATTTCTTCTTTCATAGATTAAGCATCAGACGATATTATAATAATGAATTATTTCATTCAATCCATTAAATTGACAAGCGGAGATGAGAAAGCTAATTTTGATCGTACACACCTCTCTTGACGGGTATGTTGCCGGACCCAATGGAGAATTAGATGGATTTGATGCGAGCGAAGAAAATTTACAGTTCGTATGCATACTAACCAAGGATGCAGACGCAGCATTGTTCGGCCGAACTTCCTATCAATTACTTGACAGCTATTGGCCCAACGCAAAAGACCGCACAAATTCAACAATTGGTGAAATCGCATATTCCAATTGGTACAACAAGGCCCAAAAAATTGTCATTTCTAAAACTATGCTAGGAAGAGACATGAATAACTCAATGATCATCAGCGAGAATATTCCAACGGAGGTGAGCAAAATCAAAGAAGCGGCAGGCAAGAATATTTTAATTTTTGGTAGCCCATCTGTTTCACAATTATTAATGGAATCTGGCTTGATCGACAGCTACTGGATATTTATTAATCCCGCCATTTTCGGAAAAGGCATTCCATTATTTAAGGATATGCAAAACAAAATAAACTTAAAGCTCGTGACCACAAAACAATTTTCGAATGGAGAGTTTGCTCTTAATTATATTGTGGACAAGAGGTAATACTTAATTTGCCATGGAGAAATCAAAAAACATTAAAGTAGCCGATGCCACAAGTAAGAAAGAACTTGATCACGTTCGCCACCTGTTTAGGGAATTTGTGAAATGGCATATGGAACGTAATAAAGAAGATATCACACTGCTTGGTGAATATTTTGGAGCCGCCTTTGAAGAAGAATTAAGATTATTGCCAGGCAAATATTCAAAACCTAAAGGGAGTTTGTTGTTAGCGTATTACAATGATCAACCCGCCGGCTGTGTGGCACTAAGGGAAATAGACAAGCAAACCTGTGAAATGAAACGGATGTTTGTCGATACCAGATATCATGGCAAAGGCGTAGGAAGAGTACTGGCCGAAAAAATTATTAATGCAGGGCGTGCCATTGGTTATGCGACAATGAAACTTGATACAAGCTTTCGTCAGATAGAAGCTCAAAAACTTTATCTAAGTATGGGCTTCCAAAAAACAAAAGCCTATTACGAGCTTCCAAAAAAAGTTGAAGATTGGCTGGTTTTCATGGAGCTAAAACTCTAGGCGTCATCAACCATTCAATTCTCATGTTTTCACATTGGCTCCAAAAAAGTCGTAATAGAATACTGGTGTGTCGCAACCTCCCCTCATGTTTGTCGTAATAACGAACCTGTTACTCTTATTGATAATTGTAAGTTTGTGATGTATAACATTTATGCCGTAACGCATGAAATCGCCATTAACAAAGTACCCAACCAGATGACAATAGTGGCTTGGCGATTCCCTGCTGCTATAGGCAGGCATTTGACCACTTTAAAACAATTATTAACAGATGAAAGCTAAATCAAAGAAACCTACAACCATCGATGACTACATCGCTGATCAACAGGCCAACGTAAGACCGCTGTTGGAAAAACTCCGGCAGGTCATTAATAAGAACGCACCGGATGCTCTTGAATTCATCAGCTATGGAATGCCAGCCTACAAACTTCACGGCATGCTACTTTACTTTGCAGCATTTACCAATCATTACAGTCTGTTCGCTTTTCCAAGTGCTATCGTAGCATTTAAAGACAAACTCAAGGGCTATGAATTAAGTAAGGGAACTATTAAATTTCCATTTAACAAACCGGTACCTGTCAAATTGATCACTGAAATCGTGAAGTTTAAGGTGGAGGAAAACGTCTATAAACATCAGGCAAAGGAATTGGCGAAGGCCAGGAAGAAGAAATGACACGGCGACAACAGTCATTCCAGAACATACCAGGGTCATTCCAGAACTTACTGCAAATGGCTAAAAATTTACTTTTGCCATTAAAAACCACTATTTCGATTTCATCAACCAAAAATGAAATACCTTTTAGAACCTGAAGAAACAGCTCGCCTCAAATTCAGAAAGGTAAACGAAGGGGATTTCAATCAGTGGCTGGAATTCTTTAGAGATTCTTCCTCATTTGAACATTGGGCTGGAAAATTTGAAAAGCCGGAGGTCGAGTGCAAGAAATGGTTTGCACGCCAGGCTGAACGTTATGAAAATAATGAAGGAGGAATGAACGCATTAATAGAAAAAGGTTCAGGCAAGTTGGTTGGATATAGCGGTTTGTTAGTTCAAATAGTTGATGGGGCAAGAGAATTGGAAGTCGCTTATTCTTTATTACCAGCATTTAGAAACAATGGCTTCGCTTCTGAGGCTTCAAAAAAATGCTGCGATTTTGCTTTTGAAAATAACTTTGCTGATTCTTTAATATCCATCATTAGTCTTACCAATACTCCGTCCGCCAACGTTGCCCGCAAGAATAAAATGAGAATAGATAAGCAAACCGTCTATAAAGAAAATCAGGTAAACATATTTCGTATAACGAAAGCGGATTGGAAAAAAAATAACTGAATAATGGATTTGAACAAGACTATCGGAATCACCACCATCAGGCTGGTATTAGGTATCATTTTTCTGATGCAAGGCTTTGGCAAAGTATTTACCTGGGGTGTGGAAAAAGTATATCACATGGATTTCTTTTATGATACCTACAAAGATTTGCTGCCTGAACCAGTCATCCATTTCACAGCCTACTATACTTCGTACGTTGAATTGATTGCAGGCCTTCTTGTGGTGATCGGATTGAAACGAGATTATGCCTTGTACGCGCTGGCGTCTGTGCTGGTGATTGTTACATTTGGCCATGGGCTTGCCGAACCCATCTGGGATTTATCGCACGTGATGCCACGCACTATCCTGCTTGTTACCTTGTTACTCCTGCCCAAAGAGTGGGATAAGTTCTCCTTGGATTATTCACTGGTGCGAAAATCAGATAGTATAAAATAAATCAGTCTGTCTTGGTTCATGCCCGAACCACTTTCCCATTTTAAGCCGACGATTTTCTTTGTTCTTTGCGGCTTTGCGTGACCCTTAAAAACCGAGGCTGAATCTCCCGTTATAGTACATCCCTCCACGAACCATCTCCCTTGCCGATCGACAGCAATTAACTAATTTAGTTGTAATGAAATTAGCTGGTTATTCAGGTACACCACTCGCAAAAAAATTGGGCATCAAAGAGAACTTCACTCTTAAGCTCCTCAATACTCCTGAATACTATTTTGATCTATTTTCTGATTTTCCTAAACAGGTAAAAATCCTTACAAAAGAAAAAACCGACATCGATTTCATTCACTACTTCTCAAAAGATAAAGCATCACTTACTAAAGATATTCCTTCCTTAAGAAAACAACTTGCTCAGGATGGCATGATCTGGATTTCGTGGTATAAAAAGACAGCTAAGGTTCCAACGGACGTAACCGAAGACATTGTGCGCAACCTTGCTTTGAAAAATGGATTGGTTGACATTAAAGTTTGTGCTATTGATGAAATGTGGTCAGGGCTGAAATTGGTAATTCCTGTGAAAGACAGAAAGAAAAACGGCTAACTAAAATCAATTTTGCCAGAATTTGTCCAACAATAATTTAGTAGTCAATCCGACTAACGATTATATGAAAATCTCAAACAATAAAATTCTAATCACCGGTGGAGCTACCGGAATTGGGCTGGGCCTTACAGGAAGGTTCATTCAGGAAAATAATACCGTAATCATCTGTGGACGAAGGGAATCAGTTCTCCAGGAGGTCGCTAAAAAAATTCCGGGCGTCATTACCAAACAATGCGATTTAGGAAAAGCCGAAGAAAGGGAAAATCTCTTTCAATGGATTACTAAAAATCATCCTGATTTAAATGTGTTAATTAACAATGCTGGTATTCAGCAATGGATGTCTATTGATGATGATAATTTTTATTCGCGGGCGGGTGAAGAAATAACAACCAACATCGAAGCGCCTATTCACTTAACTACATTGTTTATTAAATTGAAATCGCTGAACACCATCATGAACGTTACCTCAGGGCTCTCCTTTGTACCGCTCACTAAAACACCAGTCTATTCAGCTACGAAGGCATTCTTTCACTCGTTCACACTGTCATTAAGATGTTTGTTAAAACCAAAAGGCATCGAAGTAATTGAACTCATCCCACCTGCTTTAAATACCGATCTGGGTGGAAAAGGTTTGCACGATCAGGCACCCCCTGTAAGTGATTTTATCAAAGCCATCTTTGAGCAGTTGCAACAGGGCAAAACGGAATTGACTTTTGGCTTCAGTGAAGCGATGGCAAAGGCAAGTCAGGAAGATCTACGCAACGCTTTTGCACGTTTGAATCCCTAGCGGGCAGTTGTGCTACCACCCCAGGTGGCACGACTTAACTAAATATTTATTAACGCTTTTTGCACATTTGGTCTTAGACCCAGAACAAGATTAAACCTATGAATTATCACCTGGCTCAAATTAACATCGCGAAGATGCTGGCGCCTCTTGAAAGCCCGGTAATGGCCGACTTTGTTCTAAACCTGGAAACAATTAACGCGCTGGCAGAAGCAAGTCAAGGATATGTATGGCGATTGAAAGACGAGAATAACGATGCTACTTCAATCAAGATATACGATCATGAATTTCTGCTGGTGAACATGTCCGTTTGGAAGGACATTGACTCGTTGTTTCAATTTGCTTATCATTCCCAGCACGTTGATATTTTCAAGAGAAGAAAAGAATGGTTTGGGGTTATGACTCAGATGCATATGGCATTGTGGTTTGTGCCCGAAGATCATCAACCCTTAGTAGAGGAGGCAACTAAGCGATTGGATTACCTACGGACTCACGGAGAGACTCCGTATGCGTTTAGTTTTAAAAAACGATTTTCAGTTGATGATGCAATTAATTTCAAGCTATGAGCAAAGAGATGCCAATCGTGCCACCACTTATAGGGGTGGCACGACTTATCAAAACTAATGATATAATTAATTTCAAACCATGAGCCCAGAAAAAAAGAACTTCTTCTTAAAACTAAATCCACCAAGAGCATCCTTCATGATGGACATGACAGCCGAAGAAAAAAGCGTGATGCAAAAACACGTGGCCTATTGGGCTCCGTATGTGAATGACGGGACAGTCATTGTCTTAGGACCTGTCATGGACCCCAAAGGAGGATATGGAATTGCCATTGTACGTGTTGATAACGATGAACACCTTCAACAACTTCTTACCAACGATCCGGCCAATGGAATGAATAGCTATGAATGCTATCCCATGCGAGCCGTTACCAAACAATAACGTCGCGCCACCACATGGAGTGGTGGCACGACTTAGCTCATAACTAGTTCTACTTTAATTATCCGACAAGCTATTGAGCCGGTGGCGCGAATACTCTTTTGCAATTCTTATAGTGTCGTCCGAGGCGAGGTATTGCCTGTAATAAGCTACAGCAGTTGATTTATCTTTATAATAAACATCGTAGTTCCTCGCCAGGTGATACAGCAAAATCTTGGATTTCGATTTTTCATAAGCTGCATGATAATAATGAATGGCATTTTTAAAATCCTTTTTATCCTCGTAAGCACGGGCAAGCTGAGTATAGTAAGCTTCAATGTTCTCCGTAATTCCTTCATCGATGGCCCTATTCATGCATTCAATCGATTTTGGTAAATCCTTCAGTTCCCGATAAGAAACCCCGAGGTAGTAATATATCCAATCATTCTTTTGATCTGCGCTAATCAAAAAATTCATACATTGAATTACCTTTTTGTAGTCCCTGAGCTGAAAATAACTGATGCCTAACAATCGGGCATAAGTGGGTAATGTGTCGCTCTTCATAATAAGTTTTCCCACAGTAGCAACAGCCTGTTTGTATTGTTGCTGGCCCATCTGTGATTTAGCTTTGAGAAGCAGCAGGGGTGAATAAATGCTATCGGCCAACAATCCCTGGAGCAATAAACTGTCAAGTTTTGGGTACTCTTCTATATCCAATAAAATATTCCCAAGTAGAGCATAGGTCTCCAGGTCATTCGGATTCAGTACGAGGGTTTGTTGGTACAAGTCAATTGCCAGCGGAATATCATTGACTGACGTAGCTAGAGATCCATATTGCTTAAAATAATAACTGCTGGTGGAGTCAATATGGATTAATCGCTCGTAGCACATTTTAGATTCTCCAAACCGGTTGCTGCGTGAATAAAGTTGACCCAATTGAATTAATGCGATTCGGTTTATTGAATCGAGTTGGAGTGCCTTGTTATAATGTTCAATCGCTTTTTTAAAATTCCCTAAGCGAAAATAACAATACCCACGCTGCAGGGGAATGGCAACATTGGTAGTGTCACTCATTGCAGATAAAATAGTAAGAGCTTTTTCAAACTGAAAGCTGCTTACGAGCTCTTCTGCTTGTCTTAAATCCTGTGCCCCGGTAAAACGGAAGGCAGCCAGAAGAATAACAGTCAACAATTTTTTCATAGCGAAGGTGTAAGGTTTTTTCTTCGGGTATAAATGACTTGCGGGTTCAGTAAAGTTATCTAACTTTCTCCATTTTCATGGCAGAAAAACTAGAGCGCTCATTCGGATTACGATCAACTGTTTCCTTAGTGGTAGGCGGAATTATAGGCTCCGCTATTTTTATGAAGCCTGCATTAATGGCTTCACAACTTGGTTCGCCATGGCTGCTGGTAGCTGTTTGGGGAATTGCCGGTGCAATTACATTTCTTGGTGCACTCACCAATTCAGAAGCAGCCGCCATGATGCCGGAGACAGGCGGTCAATATATTTTCTTCCAACGAATGTTTGGCGATTTCACCGCATTCATCTATGGATGGTCGGCCTTTGCCGTTTTCAATACGGCTGGCGCTGCATCCATTGCCTATGTATTTTCCATTTATGCTGAATACTTTGTGCACCTTCCTAGGTTGCCAAAAGAAACAGAACAACTCATTCATCTTTATATGCCAGGAATCGGCAGGATTTACCCGCTGGAAAATATTGGAGTAAAATCGCTGACAATACTTTTGATTTGGCTATTAACGTTTGTCAATTATCGAAGCACCAAGTCCGGCGATAATGTTCAGGTCCTTTTTTCATTTTTGAAAGTGGCTGCGATCGTGTTCTTGGTTGCCGGGATTTTCATTTTTGGCAAAGGATCAATTTCAAATTTCAGTCACAGTGCATCACATGCCGGGTGGCCACTGGTGCTGGCCATTGTTGCTGCCACATCAGGGGCCTTCTGGGGTTATGATGGATGGAACAACATCACCTTTATGGCGGGCGAAATCAAAAACCCTCAGCGCAACTTACCTCTTGGCCTGCTATTAGGATTACTAACGGTAATCCTGATTTATATACTCATGAACCTTGCCTACATCTACGCGCTACCTATTGATGTTATTGCAAAATCGTCATTCGTAGGATCGGATGCCGCATCAAGCGCCTTTGGGTTTGGTGCCGGTGCACTGATTGCTTTGATGGTGATGATCTCCACTTTCGGCTGCACAAACGGGAATATCTTAGCCACTGCACGTGTAACGTTTGCCATGGCGCAGGAAAAAAGATTTTTCTCATCAATTGGAAACGTCCATCCAAAATTCAAGACTCCGGGCAATGCCTTGTTACTTCATGGTGTCTGGACTTCCATGCTTATTCTCAGCGGTTCGTTCGATATGCTTACCGACATGTTGGTCTTTGTGAGTTGGTTGTTTTATGCCCTTGGCGCAATTGGTGTGATGGTGTTGCGAAAAAAAATGCCGGATGCTGCAAGACCATACAAGACATGGGGCTATCCATGGGTGCCCATCGCATTTATTCTAATCTCTTCGTTATTTCTGATGATCACTCTTTACAATGACATTACGAATTATATGAATGGCACATCGCCATTAATCAATTCAGTTTTTGGTCTTGCGCTCGCTTCATTTGGCATTCCATTGTATTTTTATTTCAAAAAGAAATACAAAGGCCAGGAGAATGAACAGTAAAAAGCTTGCAGCCGTTTTATTTACAGCAGCATACTTAATTTCGCTGCTTTGGCTTTCATCAGTTTGGTATAATACTTATACCGGATTTCATTTCTTTGATGATGTTTTCGAATGGGAATATCTCGACAAACTTGGGCACTGCGGTGCCTCTTTCTACTTAGGCCTCTTTGCTTATAAGACTTTTGGAGAGCCTCAAAGCTTAAATTCGGCCCTTCAAAAAAAATGGCTTTGTTTTACAGGATTCGCTTTGCTTCTTCCCATTGAAATCCTGGACGGCTTCTCCCTGAATTACGGAGCCTCCCCTGCCGACCTGCTCGCGAATGGTTTAGGAGGTTTACTTTGCTATTGGCATGTATCGTTCAAGGTTATTTCTGGTGTGATTCCAAAATTCTCTTTTCATGCCACAGCATTCAGCATCCTTCGACCCGAATTATTAGGTTCAAATATTTTTCAGCAAGCAATAAAAGATTACAACGGACAAACCTATTGGTTATCATTAGACATCAACAAAATCTTTAACGCTAAAATTCTACCGGAGTGGTTACTCCTTACAGTTGGCTATGGAGCAGAGGGCTTATTGGGAGGACATGATAATGTTTGGCATACCAATGAGGATGAGGTAAAAGATTACTCATCCATAGCAAGAACAAAACGTGTATTTATTTCAGTTGATCTAAATGCAAGGAGTTTACAAGGGAAAAACAAATTCCTGGACTATTTACTAGCGCCTTTTGTGTTGCTTAAATTTCCCGCGCCAGCCATCGAATTCAATTTCGAACGAGGCATAATTTTTCATCCACTCTATTTCTAAACACCTCTTTTAAACTTGAAACCTGAAAGCGCTGGCGACCGGCTACTGACTTCTTCGCACCTTTTTTGCTACTCAAATTTCCTGCGCCAGCTCTCCAAATCAATTTTGAGCGAGGGGTTATTTTTCATCCATCTATTTTTAATTCATGGGCTATGACAAAACTTACGTCATTGCTTTATAAATTTTCCATAGTAATGACCACTCGAATGAATAACTCTGACGAGATAGGCTCCTGACGAATAGCCGGCAACATTTAGGTCTATTACTTCGCCCCCATCGCTTGAGATTGTTTCCAGGCTGTGTCCCAACAAATCAAAAATTTGAATGGTTGCTGGTTGCCCTTGATTAAGATTCTCCAAGCTGATCATTAGGTTTCCTTTTGCCGGGTTCGGATATATGCTTACACCTTGCTTCATTGAAGTTTTGATATCGCCAGTAATTACAAAAGGATCTGAAAAAACGCTTTGGCAAATGTCAGCCCTAACTTGCACCGTGTAGGAGCCTGCATCACTCAAAGTCAGGGTAGCATTAATACCGTTTGCCAAGGCAGTACCGTTTAGGTACCACTGATTTCCATTTGCAGCAGTGGAAGAGAGTAGAAGAGGCGTTGATGCACCTCCACTCAAACTAATAGAGGGCTTGGCCGGGTTGATACAAAAAATCTGTGCCACATCAGTTGCAGCCATGTAGTTATTATCACCAGACTGAGAAGCGGTAATTGTAACTGATCCCGGTGTCAGTAATGTGACCGTGCTTCCAGATACACTCGCCTTGGTTGGATCACTTGAAGTGTAAGAAACGAAAAGGGCTGAACTAGCAGTAGCAGTAAGCTGAAATGATGCTTCTCCAATGGTTTTTGTTGAGATAGAATTAAAGGTAATAGTTTGGGGGATTTTGTTCAGTGACCACACTCCGCTTCCTTGTGTCCCCACAAAAACCCTATTGCCTTTGATTGTTATAGTATTTATTGAAGGATTGGTCAACCCTTCCGTAATGTTATACCAATTTGCCCCATTGTCGTTGCTTGAAAACATACCTCCTGAATAGGCGGCATCAAACACACTATTACCGCTAAAAGCAAGTGCATTTGCTCCCAGGCTTGTTAGACCATTGTTCATCGGCGCCCAACTCGCACCATTGTTGCTGGACTTAAAGATCCCGGCTCCAGTTCCTGCTATAACACTTCCACCATTCGCGATCAAACACATGACAAATAAATTGCTTGGCAGGCCAGAGTTTACGGTAGTCCAGCTATTTCCATTATCCGAAGAAAGAAAAACACCCTTGTTTCCTGTCCCTACAAAAATATTTCCTCCAACAACGGCAAGGCAGTTAATAACACTATTCCCAACCGGTGGAGTAATCTCCGTCCAATTATTTCCATTGTCCGATGACATAAAAACTCCTAGAAATGTACAAGCAAAAATATTTCCACTGCTGAAAGCAAAGGAATTTGGAGTTATCGTTGGATTTACTAATGTCCAATTGGTACCCTGATCGGAAGAGCGATACGTCCCACTCGATGTTCCCACAAAAATGTATCCCCCATTAATCGCCAGGCTATAAATGCGAGCATCTGGTAATCCGGTATTCACGGACCAGCTGACTCCATCGTCCGTTGAAAGAAAAACACCGTTATATGTTCCAGCAAATATATTTCCTCCATCAGTTGCAAAAGAAGTAACATACAAATTCCCTAACCCAAGGTTCACTGGTGTCCAGCTTAAACCATTATTCGAAGAGATAAAAACTCCCTTGTCAGTTCCTGCAATCAAATTTCCGTTACTAATCGCGAGTGTCCAGGCATGTTTACTATTCATACCTGTATTCATGGCTGCCCAACTCCCACCATTATTAATAGAAAGAAATATCCCCGCATTTGTTCCAATGAAAATGCTTGAACCATAAATAACAAAAGAGTAAACGAAAGTACTGGTTGGCAGGCCTGAGCTAATCGAAGTCCAACTACCTCCCTCGTTAGTCGAAAGAAAAACCCCTCCCGACGTACCAACATAAATATTCCCCGCATTGGCATAAAGAGACAATACATTATTTTTTGTTAAGCCTGAGTTAACAGCGGCCCAACTTATTCCATTGTCGGTGGAGAGAAACACACCACCTCCTTGCGTTCCTGCAAAAATATTCCCAGCATCAGTAGCTAGTGATGTTACGTTCGTATTGGCTAGCCCCGTAACTGCACTTGCCCAACTCGTGCCATTATTAGTTGAAACATAAACGCCTTGATCAGTCCCAGCAAAAATTTTACCATTCAAAATTGCTATAGAGCTCACATAGAAATTAAAGTCCGCGGCCCCACCGGTCCAGCTATTTCCATTGTCCGTTGAAATAAACACTCCGCCATTAGTCCCCGCGTAAAGAGTTGCTCCGGATGCAACGAGACAAGAAATATTAATATTTGTCAGGCCCGAGGTAGTATGTATCCAATTGCCACCATTGTTAGCGGAAAGAAAAACACCACCCTGTGTGCCAGCAATCAAATTCGTTCCGCTTACAGCCAATGCACTAACCAATCCGCCATAAAGCCCATTATTATTCTCGACCCATTGGGCGTTGAGCTTATTATTGAGCATGGTCATAACCAACCAACAAATGATGGTAGCCAGGTTAAGTGATGAATATTTTTGAAATACAATTGTTAGTTTAAATAGGACTGTCGAGAGCGGTTGAACAAGAGTCATCATCTAGAAGAAATATTTTTGAAAAGATAAATAAAAGGATCAAGCGTTATTCAATAAGGCAGGTAGATTTATTGCCACTCATAAGGATATCCTTAGATAAAATCAGGTTATCCCTATTGTATAATCTATTTTTTATACAATCTGCAATTTTGGATTTCGTCCAATCTATATTTGATCTGGTTGACCAGGAACTAGGTCACGCATGGCAAAATCTCTTGACTATATATCCAAAAGTTAAACCAAGTGCCGCGAAACCCAACATGATGAAAGCAAAGTTATTCTCAAACGTTGTTATTTCGATCACCAACATTCGTCCTGCCTAATAACCAGCCGTGCTGATCGTAGTGGCCCCTAGTTATTGTTGGTCGCTGACCAACAATCAATCTTTATTGACAAACTTAAATCTCGCCCTGTATGGGGATAGGTTGAGTTTCAGGCTGGGGTTTGAGGTGAAGATCAGGAAGAAAGTGAAACATTAAACTTGAAACCTAAAACCCCAAACCGGAGGCTCTATAACTTACAATTTTCTCTGGCATCCTGAAACTTGAAACCTAAAACCTGAAACCGCTGGCTACGGGCAACTGGCGACCGGCTACTAACCTGCAACAACTCCCAATTCTCAATTTTCAATTCTCCATTCTCAACTTTGACTCTCAACTAAATTCCTCATCGCAATCCTCTTTACCATATAACCAATGGTCAATCCGAAAGCAGCGAAACCAAACATGATATAAAGAAAATTATTCTCGAATGTTTTCACTTCTATAACCAACAATCGCCCGGCCCAATAGCCCACTGTGCTGATTGTTGTAGCCCAGATAAGTCCTGTCACTATACTATAAAAAAGATAACTAAGTTTAGATAAGCCACTCATACCTATCACCAGCGGAATGACAACTCGGAAACCATAAAGAAACCTGTAGCTGAAAAGAATTTGAAATTTATGCCTGTGAAAAAAATCAGTAATCGGTTTTACCTTGGCCTGTAACTTAGGACGATTTGCAATGAAAACTTTTCCATTGTAATGACCGATGAGAAAATAAACCCAATCGCTGACAAAAGAACCTGTGAACGCAGCAAGCACCGTCCAGGGAAATTCAAATAAGCCTTTATAAATCAGCGAAGAGGCTGTAAGAATAGCGGTCTCTCCCTCAAAGAAGGTGCCAACCATCAAAGCGATATAACCGAACTCATTAATGATCTTTTCCATTTCTTATGATCAACCCAGCACTTCAATCAAATCCCCTTTAGTAAAGTAAGAGTTTGTCTCTATACCTTGTCTGAACTCTAGATAGTTTTTATAGTTCTCATGAAAATGACTCCTGTAACGAATAGCTTGATCGTAAACATCAAACGTGCTTAGTATTAACTCACAGGTCTCACGAACTCCATGTTCATCGTTCGCAGTAATGTAATCAACAATTTCATTTTTGATGGAATAGTTTTGAAACATCGGAGCCGCACGGTGTTTCACTAAAATGCGAATTCCACATTTCTCTGCCACGCCCAGATCGAGCACATCGTCAAAAACAAAAGCAACTTCGTTAGGGTGTAGCTGATTTGATTTTAAAAAGTGATCAAAGGCAACCAGCTTATCTTTTGATTTAAGATACACCGAATGAAAATGTTCGCGTTGCGCTAAATACATGGCCGAAGGATTATCCTCGCCCGTGATAATTCCAACTACAGGAAGTTTATTATTCTTCAGCCAATGACCGAAGCGAAGCATGTTCGTCCCCATGGCGTCTACTTCGCTGAATGGACTTCCGCCTTGCGCGGTTTTCACACCATCATTAAACACACCGTCCCAATCAAAGAGATAAGCCTTGACTTTTGACAGCTTCTCCTTCAATTCAGCAAAAGGGCGGCAAAAATTGCCGCCCATTTGTGTAAAAATTATTTCAGTGTTCTCCAATTCGAAAGTATTTGTCTTACTGTCTACTGCCCACTGCCTAACTGCCTACTGATTAATCAATCTCCATATCCTGTATATCCAACATACCCGCAGGCTTACCATTTTCAGTTACAAGGATAGTATCTACTTTTGATTTTTTGAAAATCTCTGAAGCTTCATATAACATCGCGTTGGCATCAACCGCTACGGGAGGATTGTATTTGAAGTCTCCCATCTTGTGCGCCAACACATCCCTTCCTTCCGCTTGAATCTTTCTGCGTAGTTCGCCGTCCGTAAATACGCCCAAAGCTGTTCCATCTCCATTCGTCACTGTAATGGCACCGAAACCATACTCTGTCATTTTAATAATGGCATCAGTGAGAGAAGTGCTGGCAGAGACAACCGGGTTCACTTTATTGATGGCATCTTTTACTCGCACAGTCATCAATCGCGTATGCTCAATAAACTGCTGTGTTCCCAACTGGGTAAAATTATTCTCTGTCAATACTTTCATCAATTTCCATGGCACAGTGATCGTGTGAACGCCACTATTGAGGGCATTGCGAACGTGCTCTACTGTGCGAACTGACGAGAACATAACTTTCGTGTCATATCCGTAATGGTCAACCGCAAACACAATTTGATCAACCAGATCGAGTGCATCATGACCCTGGTCTTGCAAACGCCCTACAAGCGGACAAACATAAGATGCCCCTGCTTGCATCGCCATATAGGCTTGCTGAAGCGTGTAAATCAAATGCACGTTCACCAACAAACCTTCCCTTCTCAAAAGATTACAAGCCTTCACTCCCTCTAATGAAACTGGAATTTTGAAAACTGTTTTTTTCGGATCAAGACCTAAGGCCAATTGACGTTTTGCCTCTTTCAATACATCCTCAGCTTTATCACCAAGTGCTTCGATCTGAAGTACGGGCACAATCTTAGAAAGTTTTACGATTAGGCCGTCAACATCTGTAACACCACCGCGGTGCATGAAGGTTGGGGTAGTTGTAAGACCTGTAAGGAAACCGAGTTGAAATGCTTCTTCAATTTCTTTAAGGTCCGCTGAGTCTAAGTATAATTCCATAAATGTATTTTCGGTTAGATTAATTCTTATTTCAATACTGGCGTTTGATCGCGATACTTCACCTCAATCGCATGAAGCTCCAACAAAGGCTTCAAAAACTCTTCGAGGTCATATACACACAACTGGCTCGCTGCATCACAAAGCGCTTTCTCCGGCTCGGGGTGCGTTTCAATAAATACACCATCCACACCTGAAGCCACACCTGCGCGGGAAAGCACAGGTAAAAATTCACGGGCACCACCTTTTGCGTCTGCGCTTGGGATACCATATTTTCTAATGCAATGCGTAATATCAAAAACAACAGGGTATCCTATTTTACCCATGTGGTAGAAACTGCGTGGGTCAAGGATCAAATCGTTGTATCCGAAAGTATAACCGCGTTCGGTCAAAATGATCTGGTCATTGCCGGCTTCAACACACTTGGTCACAGGGTGCTTCATATTGTCAGGCGCAAGAAACTGTCCGTGTTTGATATTGATTACACGTCCTGTTTTTGCGGCCGCTACCATCAATGAAGTTTGCATACACAAGTATGCCGGAATCTGAAGAACATCTACCACTTCTGCCGCTGCTGCCGCCTGATCAGGGTAGTGAATATCCGTCAGCAAAGAGAAGCCAAATTGCTCTTTGATCTTGGCCAACATCTTCACCCCTTTGTCCAGACCTGGTCCATTGTAGTATTTCAGACTGCTTCGATTATCCTTTTGGAAGGAAGACTTGTAAATGATCTTGATTTTCATTCTCTCAGAGACTTCTCTCAGCTTTTCAGCGGTCTTCATCATGACCATTTCATCTTCGATCACACAGGGGCCCGAGATGACAAAAAGTTCATCCGCACCACACTCGATATTGCCAACTCTAACTATTTTCTTGTTCATAACGTTATCCTTTTTGGTGTCAAATCCCTCCTACCTAACGGTTGAAAGGGTGATTTAATAAAAACTTAGCAAAGGTATTGAGATATTTAAAATATTAACGCTTAATTTTGTAGAAACAAATTTAACTGAATGCCTTTTATCTAACGGTAAAAACCACAAACGCGAATTGGAAAAAGAATTCACATCCCAAATGAACCACGAATTTAACGTTGGTTCGATCAATTGCCGCCAGGCATTGAATACGTCCCTCCTCACGCCTACACGGGTGGGCAGGCGACCGCATAGGCGCATCCGCATCTGATACCCGATCTTTTACTAAGATCCGGCAAAATACCAAGGGTGTTTTGCCTTTATTGCTTTCTTAATGTTTTTTTTAACAACCCAATTTAGGATTATCGTGAACAACAATATTATTGTGCGCGAGGCCACTAGTGGCGATGCACATTTTGCAGAAACTATTACTAACGAAATGGCTGAGTCGGCCAAAGCGAGGGGCACAGGCATTGCTAAGCGTTCGCCAGAATACATCAAAATGAAAATGGACGAGGGCAAGGCCGTTATTGCTACTACGCCGGAAGGCGAATGGGTCGGCTTTTGCTACATCGAATCATGGGAGCATGAGAAATTCGTCGCTAACAGTGGGCTTGTTGTCGCACCTGCTCACCGAAAAGGAGGTGTGGCTACACTCATTAAACAGAAAGTGTTCGCACTTTCCCGGAAGAAATATCCGCATGCTAAAATCTTCGGGCTTACCACTGGACTTGCCGTTATGAAAATCAACTCAGACCTCGGTTACGAGCCAGTTACATATTCCGAACTGACCAACGATGAAGAATTTTGGAAAGGCTGCCAGAGTTGCGTGAATTATGAGATCCTGAAAATGAAGGAACGCAAAAATTGCATGTGCACCGCTATGCTCTACGATCCTGAAGAAAAAGCTAAAAATGAAGCATCAAACCTGGCTGCTTTGGCACAGCCCAAACATGAACCGGTAACGCGCGAAGCAAAAGAGTTTGCGGCTTACTCTAAAATCTACGAACGCTTCATGCGCCTCAAACAATTTATGCTCTTGAAAGGCTGGCGCAAAAATGAAAACAATGCAGAAAATAAGAAGTCCTCCTTTTTGGCCTTCCTTTTTTTCTGGTAGACTAAATTCTTTCTCCTAACTCCTATATTCTTTTCAAATGAAAAAGGTTGTATTGGCATTCAGCGGCGGACTCGACACCTCCTACTGCGCCATTTATTTATCGAAGGACCTCGGTTACGAAGTGCACACGCTTACGGTAAACACAGGCGGTTTTAATGAAACCGAAATCAAAGACATCGAAAAGCGTGCATTGAGCCTTGGCGTGAAGTCTCACAAGGCAGTTGAGGAAACTAAAAATTATTACGATAAGGTAATTCGTTTTCTGATTTATGGTAACGTGTTGAAGAATGCAACCTATCCACTCAGTGTAAGTGCAGAAAGAATGTCGCAAGCATTGGCTGCTGCCAATTATGCCAAAGAAATTAATGCTGATGCAATTGCCCATGGAAGCACGGGGGCCGGCAATGACCAGGTACGCTTTGATATGGTAATTCAGATTTTAGCTCCGGGACTAGAAATCATCACACCTATTCGTGACAAGAAATTAAGCCGTGAAGAAGAAGTCAATTATTTAAAAGCGAATGGCGTTAACTTCAGTTCCGAGAAAGCAAAGTACTCTATCAACAAGGGAATCTGGGGAACTTCTGTTGGCGGAAAAGAGACATTGAATTCCCTCGGCATGTTGCCGGAAGAAGCTTGGCCAACTCAGGTAACCAAAAAAGAAATCGAAGAAGTCACCCTCGGTTTTGAAAAGGGAGAATTAATTTCCCTAAACAAGAAAAACTTCTCTCATCCAACAGAGGCGATTCAATTTCTTCAGACCCTTGCGGGCCCCTACGGCATTGGTCGCGATATTCACGTTGGAGACACGATTATCGGAATCAAAGGACGAGTTGGCTTTGAAGCAGCAGCGCCTGTCCTGATTATTAAAGCTCATCATGCCCTGGAGAAACATGTACTCACTAAGTGGCAACTAAGTTGGAAGGATCAGCTCGCTCAATTCTACGGCAACTGGCTCCACGAAGGACAATATCTGGATCCAGTCATGCGCAACATCGAGGCTTTCTTGACTGACTCACAGCAGCAAGTGACGGGAGAAGTTTCGGTTACTCTCCTTCCCTATCGTTTTCAAATCAACGGAATTTCTTCCCCTTACGATCTGATGTCAGCCAAATTTGGAAAGTATGGTGAAATGAATTTAGGGTGGACTGGAGATGACGTGAAAGGGTTCACCAAAATCTTCGGCAACCAGGTAGCGATTTATCATCAAGTAAAAGAGGAAGCCAATAACCAGTTGCCGGCCACCGGAAACCGGAAACTGGAAACTGGAAACTAAAACTATGACGAACACAATCAAAGCTGGAATCATAGGTGGCGCTGGATATACTGGTGGCGAAACCACTCGCCTACTGATTCACCATCCTTACGTTGAATTGGCTTTTGTGCAAAGTAGAAGCCAGGCTGGGAAACTTATCAGCGAACTTCACACCGACCTTGTTGGAGAAACCGAACTGGAGTTTTCCGAAGGCATTTCTGAAGTGGATGTTTTATTTCTTTGCCTCGGTCATGGTGAAAGCAAAAAATGGTTGATTGAAAATAAAATCTCCGCTTCAACAAAAATCATTGATCTTGGAAATGATTTTCGGTTAGGAGATTCTGTTGCGGGCCGAAATTTTGTTTACGGACTGCCGGAATTTCAAAAAGAAGAAATTAAAAAAGCGACCAACGTTGCCAACCCAGGTTGTTTTGCCACCACAATTCAACTAGGATTGTTGCCCTTAGCAAAAGCTGGATTGCTTGGTGAAGTTCACAGTACAGGAATAACAGGTTCAACTGGTGCTGGACAAAAACTACAAGACACAACACACTTCACTTGGAGAGTAAATAATATTTCCGCCTATAAAACACTTACGCATCAGCATTTAGGCGAGATCAATCGCACACTAAAATCACTTCAACCAAGATTCGATTCCAATATAAACTTTGTCCCTTGGCGAGGAGATTTTACTAGAGGGATTTTCGTTAGCTCAATTGTTCCTTCCGACAAAAGTCTTGCTGAGTTGAATAAACTTTACCAGGGTTTTTATGCTGAACATCCATTCACTGTTTTAGCACCCTCCATGATCAACATGAAACAAGTAGTAAACACAAACAAATGCCTGATCTATTTAGAAAAAGAAGGAAACAAATTAGTCGTTCACTCAGCACTCGATAATTTATTAAAAGGTGCAAGCGGACAGGCAGTACAAAATATGAATCTGATGTTTGGCTTCGATGAAACTTCTGGGCTGCACATTAAATCAATCGGTTACTAAAAATAATATGAAGAAAATTGCAATCATCGGGGGCGGGAATTTAGGCAGCGCGATCGCATTGGGACTAGTTAAGTCTAACCTCGCCAAAGCGTCTGGCATTACGATTACTAGAAGGAACCTTTCGAAGATTGATCATTTAAAAAAAGAAGGATTTATATTAAGTGACAATAATATTGATGCCTTAAAAAAGGCTGAGCTAATTATACTTTGCGTTCAACCAAAACAGTTGGCTGGGCTCCTCGCAGAAATCGGTTCTTCTATACAAAGCAAGCACGTTCTTGTTTCCACCATAACGGGAATTTCAACTGAAGAAATTGCATCGCATCTAAAAAAGAAGACACCCCTCATTCGCGTAATGCCTAATACCGCCATTGCTATCGGCCAATCGATGACATGTATTTGTTCGAAAGATGCGAGTGACAGGCAACTAGCCGAAGTTAAAAATCTCTTTGACAGCTTAGGAGAAACACTAGTCATCGAAGAAAGATTAATGAAAGCTGCCACGGTGTTGGCGGCTAGCGGTATTGCCTTCTTCATGCGTTATATCCGTGCCGCAACACAAGGCGGAATTCAAATGGGCTTCGACGCCGAGGAAGCGCAACTCATCGCCGCACAAACCGCAAAAGGAGCCGCATCCTTATTATTGTCCAGCGATTCCCACCCTGAAATTGAAATCGACAAAGTCACAACACCTGAAGGTTGCACCATCGCCGGCCTTAACGAAATGGAACATCAGGGATTAAGCTCAGCGTTGATCAAAGGAATAATAACTTCGTTTGAGAAGATTAATAATATCAAGAAATAGTTCTCAGTCACCAGAATCCAGAATCATGAAATTGTTTGATGTTTACCCCTTGTTTCCGATCGAACCAGTAAAAGGAGAAGGCTCCTGGCTGTGGGATAAAGAGGGGAATAAATATTTGGACTTGTACGGAGGTCATGCAGTAATATCCATCGGTCATGGCCATCCTCACTACCTGGAAAAGTTAAAGGATCAATTGGATAAGATCAGTTTTTATTCGAACAGCGTTCAAAACTCAATGCAGGAACAGCTGGCCGAAAAACTCGGACGTATTTCTGGTTACCCAAACCATCAACTCTTCCTGTGCAACTCGGGAGCAGAGGCTAACGAAAATGCATTGAAACTTGCGTCATTCGTTACAGGCAAAAAGAAAGTCATCGCATTTAAGAAATCATTTCACGGAAGAACTTCCGGCGCAGTTGCCGCAACCGATAATCCAAAAATCGTTGCTCCGTTCAATGCGGGTCACGAAATTGAATTCCTTCCTCTGAATGATGAAGCAGCTTTCAATCAAGCGATCACTAAAGACATTGCAGCTGTCATCATCGAAGGCATACAGGGTGTAGGTGGAATCCAATTACCAAACGAATCATTCCTCCAGCTACTATCTAAAAAATGTAAAGAAGTTGGTGCATTGTTGATTCTTGATGAAGTGCAATCTGGCTACGGCCGAACCGGTAAGTTCTTCGCTCATCAATTTTCAGGAATAATGCCTGACTTGATAACAACAGCGAAAGGAATGGGGAATGGATTTCCTGTTGGCGGAGTTTTAATTGCACCGGATATCAAACCATGGAGCGGTATGCTGGGCACCACATTCGGTGGAAACTATTTGGCATGCGCAGCCTCCATTGCTGTGCTTGAAGTTATCGAAAAAGAAAACCTCATGAAGAATGCCCAATCCTTAGGGAACTACTGGATCGAAAAACTGAAAGGTTTTTCACCAATCACGCAGGTTCGTGGTCGGGGATTGATCATCGGCTTTGACTTGACTGAACCCTTTTCAGGATTACGAAAAGATTTGTTATTCAAACACAAAATCTTTACCGGTGAAGCCAAACCTAATACTGTTCGACTCCTTCCTTCATTGGCTTTGAAAAAAGATGAAGCTGATATTTTATTACAAGCATTATCCATCGAAATCAATCAACTTGCTTAATGAATAAATTCCTATCAGTTCATGATGCTCCGAATGTTCAATCAATGATTGAGAAAGCACTCGCATACAAATCAAATCCTCTACTTGATAAAAATCTCGGAGCCGGAAAACGAATGGGGTTATTGTTCCTTAACCCAAGCATGCGCACGCGCCTGAGCACACAAATTGCATGTCAGAATTTAGGTATGGAGCCTATCGTGTTCAATGTTGGTCAGGATGGATGGACACTTGAATTTGAAGAAGAAGCAATCATGAGCGGAAATACCGTTGAACATGTAAAAGACGCTGCTCCTATCTTGGGAAAGTATTTTGATGTACTTGGCATCCGCACATTCCCAACTCTAAAACACAAGGAAGAAGACTATGCAGAACTTTACATTAATCAGTTTGTAAAATACAGTGGTGTTCCGGTAGTAAGTTTAGAAAGTGCTACGCTGCATCCGCTGCAAAGCTTAACAGATTTAATTACCATCACCGAAGCTTTCAAAGAAAAAAGAAAATCAAAAATCGTGTTGACGTGGGCACCGCATGTAAAGGCATTGCCTCAATGTGTCGCCAATAGTTTCTCACAATGGGTAAACGCTTGGGGAAACTCCGAATTCGTAATTACTCATCCTGAAGACTACGAATTAGATGCAAAGTTCACCAACGGAGCAACCATCACTCACAACCAGGATGAAGCATTAAAAAACGCTGATTTCGTTTACGTAAAAAACTGGAGCACCTACGTTGACTACGGAAGAATTTATTGCAACGACCCAAAGTGGATGCTCACTAACAAAAAACTGGAGTCAACCAATCACGCGAAAGTAATGCACTGCCTGCCAGTAAGAAGAAATGTTGAACTTAGCGATGAAGTCTTAGACAACTCAAACAGCCTGGTAACCCAACAAGCCGCTAACCGCGTCTGGGCCGCCCAAGCCGTCCTAAGCGAAATCCTCAAACGAACCTAAAGCCTTAAATCTTAAACCTAAAATCTTAAATTTTAAACCGGAAACCGTAAACCGGAAACTGAAACATGACCAAACTCTACATCATAAAAATCGGAGGCAACGTATTGGACGACGAAAAAGCATTGTCTTCTTTCCTTAAAGACTTTGCATCAATTCAAGCCCCGAAAATATTAATTCACGGCGGAGGAAAAATAGCAACAAAAATTGGCGATAAACTCGGCATTGAATCAAATTACGTTGATGGAAGAAGAATCACCGATGCGCCTACTCGCGATTTGGTGACCATGGTTTATGGAGGATTACTCAACAAACAAATCGTTGCACAACTGCAAACACAACATTGCAATGCAATTGGTGTAACGGGTGCTGACGGAAATCTTCTCAAAGCAGTGAAAAGACCAGTAGGGAAAATTGATTACGGCTTTGTTGGCGACATCACTCCAGCCGACGTCAACTCCACTTTTCTGTATTTTCTGCTAAAGCAAAATGTAGTCCCGGTCTTTGCTCCCCTTACACACGCCTTGGGTGAAATACTCAATACCAATGCCGATACAATTGCCTCAGCAATAGCCATCGCAATGAGTAAACATTTTGATATCCGCCTTATTTTCTGCTTTGAAAAAGAGGGCGTATTAAAAGACGTTAACGATGCTAAATCTGTAATCCGCAGCCTGAATGGCGAGCTCTATCAAAAACTCTTGAAAGAAGGTTCCTTTCATGATGGCATATTACCTAAATTAGAAAATGCATTTACTGCGATACGCTCCGGAGTAAAAGAAGTGCTCATAGGTGAACACACAGACTTACTTACAAACACCGGGTACGAAACAAAAGGTACTTTAATAACCGCATAAAATGAAGGAGCACCTTTTTCCATTGGCGGTTGAATTACTTCAGCAATTGATAAGCATTCCATCCTTCAGCAAAGAGGAGAATAAAACTGCCTCATTGATAGAAGATTTCTTTAAGCACTATGATATCCTAACCGAGAGAAAAGGCAATAATGTATGGTCAAAGAACAAATTCTTCGATGCCAGTAAACCAACGCTTTTACTCAACTCGCATCACGACACCGTAAAACCAAATCCCGCCTACACGCGCGATCCGTTCGAAGGTAAATTTGAAGATGGCAAACTCTATGGATTGGGAAGCAATGACGCTGGTGGCCCGTTGGTATCGCTGCTCATGACCTTCTTCTATTTTTATGGTGAGAATGATTTGAAATACAATATCGTTTTCGCAGCCACCGCGGAAGAAGAAATTTCAGGGACCGGTGGCGTTGAGCTGATCTGGAATGATTTACCTAAAATTGATTTTGCGATAGTGGGTGAGCCAACGTTGCTCGATATGGCCATTGCAGAAAAAGGCCTGTTGGTTTTAGATTGTACCGCGAGAGGAAAAGCAGGGCACTCCGCTCGTGAAGAAGGTGTGAATGCAATTTATGAGGCCCTCCCTGACATCGAATGGTTCAAAACTTTTCAATTTCCAAAGGAATCAACTACGCTTGGCAAAGTAAAAATGTCAGTCACGGTCATCAGTGCAGGTCAGGCCCACAACCAGGTTCCACCGGAATGTAAATTCACCGTTGACTGCCGTGTCACCGATTCTTATTCATTAGAGGAAATTCTTGAAGAGGTGAAAAGAAATGTGAAATGTGAAGTCACTCCTCGGTCGCTACGTCTTCGGGCTTCAGGCATTGACGAAAATCATCCGCTCGTTATCTCTGCGAAGAAATTAGCGCTGAATCTCTATGGATCACCAACAACCTCCGACCAGGCGTTGATTCCTGTGCCCTCTGTAAAAATGGGTCCCGGAGATTCCGCCCGTTCACATAGCGCGGATGAATTCATTTACCTGCATGAGATTGAGGAAGGAATTGACGCCTACATCGCATTAATCGAAAACCTTTAAATTGCCGGAAACCGGAAACTGGCAACCGGAAACCTGAAACCATTTCGAAAATGTCCGAACACGTCAAAATACTCAAAACTGAAATCCTATCCGACAACTGGTACACACTAAGAAAAATCACCTACGACTTCCAACGAAAGGATGGACAATGGGTAACTCAAAACCGCGAAGCCTACGATCGTGGGAATGGATCAACAATTCTACTCTACAACAAGGAAAAAAAGACCGTTATTCTGACAAAGCAATTTAGACTGCCGACTTTTATCAACGGCAATGACTCAGGTATGTTGATTGAAACATGTGCCGGCCTTCTCGACAAAGACAATGCAGAAGATTGCATTCGAAGAGAAACAGAAGAAGAAACTGGCTATAAAATCTCCTCCGTAAAGAAAATCTTTAAAGCATACATGTCACCCGGATCAGTCACAGAAGTCCTCTACTTCTTTATCGCCGAGTACTCCAATACCATGAAAGTCAATGACGGTGGCGGAGTAGATATTCATGAAGATATTGAAGTGCTGGAACTGGACTTCGACAAAGCATACAACCAAATCCAAACCGGAGAAATAAAAGACGGCAAAACGATTATGCTTCTTCAATACGCAAAACTTAATAGCCTGCTTGATTAGAATGGGAACCGGTGACTGTAAATCGGCAACTGGTAACCGGCAACACGCATCCTTCTTGAACTCATCACGCAATTAAACTAACTTTGTATTTATGAAACAAGTAATCGTTGACATTCCTGAAAAAGACTATCCGTTCTTCATCAATTTGGTGAGGAACCTGACTTTTGTAAAAAAGGTTGCTGTCACCAAAGGGTCAAATAAAAATGAACTCTTAAAAGGATTACAAGATGCCGTAAAAGAAGTGAAGCAGATTAAGGCTGGACGAAAAAAGCCAGTCACGCTGAATAATTTTCTGAATGAGTTATAAGATCATAGCCATTTCTAATTTCAGAAAAGAAGCTAAAAAGCTTTATAAGAAATACCCGTCTTTAAAGGGTGAACTTTTTGAATTAGGCAAAGAACTTTCCATTCAGCCTGCCTTGGGTACTCCTTTGGGAAACAACTGTTACAAAATTCGAACTGCGATTTCATCGAAGGGTCGCGGAAAATCAGGGGGAGGCCGCGTAATTTGTTACGTACACGTAACCCCAAACATCGGTTTATTTGCTCTCAATCTATGATAAGTCAGTGAAGGAAACTATTTCAAATTCGGAACTACAATCTCTCTTGAACCAAATTGAATCATGAAACTCTGGCAAAAAAATAAAGATGCCCTCAAAGAAGTTAGCCAATTCACCGTTGGAAATGATCGTGAGATGGATTTGTACCTTTCACGTTTCGATGTACTGGGATCGTTGGCCCATATTCAAATGTTGGAGTCTGTTGGGCTGCTCGCTAAAGATGAATTGACTATTCTTTCGAAAGAGCTTAAGGTTATCCACTCAGAAATTGAAAAAGGAAATTTTTCCATAGAAGAAGGTGTCGAAGACATTCATTCACAAATCGAACTTCTATTAACAAGAAAACTTGGCGAAGCCGGAAAAAAAATCCACAGCGGCCGAAGTCGCAATGATCAGGTTTTGGTCGACATCAAACTCTTCCTTCGAAGTGAAATACAAATTCTGACTGGCGAAATAAAATCTCTTTTTGAACTGCTGCTCGCGAAAAGTGAAGAACATAAAGACAAGCTTTTACCAGGCTACACACATTTGCAATTGGCCATGCCATCCTCTTTCGGTCTTTGGTTTGGCGCCTATGCCGAAAGTCTTGCCGATGATTTGATCACACTTCAATCCGCCTATCGGATTACAAACAAAAACCCATTAGGCTCGGCTGCAGGTTATGGTTCTTCATTCCCCTTGAATCGGAGAATGACAACCAATCTCCTTGGCTTCGAAGATCTGAACTATAATGTAGTCTATGCCCAGATGGGTCGAGGGAAAACTGAACGGATTGTCGCTCAAGCAATCAGTAATGTTGCTGCAACGTTGTCTAAACTCGCCATCGATGCCTGTTTGTTCCTAAATCAAAACTTTGCGTTCATCTCATTTCCCGATGAACTTACCACCGGAAGCAGCATTATGCCACATAAAAAAAATCCCGACGTCTTTGAGCTGATCCGGGCAAAATGCAATTCCCTCCAATCCCTTCCAAACGAAATCGCTCTACTCACCGCCAATTTACCATCAGGCTATCACCGCGATTTCCAATTATTGAAAGAGATGATATTCCCTGCCTTCAAAACCATTGCAGATTGCCTGCAAATGACCGGCCTCATGTTATCAAACATTAAAATAAAGGAAAACATTCTGGAGGACGAGAAGTACAAATTCTTATTCAGCGTGGAGGAAGTAAACAAGCTAGTTTTGGCGGGCGTGCCTTTCAGGGATGCATACAAAAAAGTCGGAAACGACATTGAGGAAGGGAAATTTACCTACTCAACCAAAATCAACCACACCCACGAAGGCAGCATCGGAAATTTATGCAACAACCAGATCAAAGAAAGCTTTGAACAAACCCTAAGCGCATTTCAGTTTAACAAGATGGAAGACTCATTGAAGTCACTGCTAAAATAAAAGAATCCGGCCAACAGGCAACTGGCAACAGGCAACTTGCACCCATCACTCGCCAGAAATTCCTTAAAAGCCGCTGCCTTCACGTTAAAAAAGGTTTTACCTTTAGAATCTTAAACCTCAAATCTTAAATCTCCAGCAACCGGAATGCGGAAACTGGTAACCGGAAACAGGCAACTTGTACCCAGTCACATCCCACCTTATAGCGACCTTATAGCGACCTTATAGCGACCTTATAGCGATGTTAGTCCATAGTCCAACCACAGTCCAAGCATAGTCCACCCATAGACCAGGTACTCCCAGTCGGGGATCACGCAATGGTTAACCAGAACTTTGAACCCTCCTCAGGCACAGATAAGCCACCCACCACATCCGCTCAATTACACCTTAATTATCGAATCATTTTTTAATCTCAAGGTAATAGACACCTCTAACCGGTTTACCAGACGAAGTGACCCCCTCAACTTCTATTTTATATCGGGCATCTAAATCAGCAGAATAAAAACTAAATTTCGTGTGACTTGAAGTTCCATTCGTACTAAGTTGCGGGTTCCAATAGATTGTGCTTCGATTATCTAAAAATTCACTGTCCCCACCAGTGGAATAATCCGGCACCTTAAATGTCTTTGGATGATGATAACCCACCACCTTTACTTGTTGAGAGAAAATGCCCGAATTAACCTTTGCCTGGTTTTGAAATGAACTGCCTTGCTTTAGGAATATTGAAATACTACCTCGATAGCCATACGTTGGGGAATAATTTGAACCGCTTCCAAGTTTATTAATTTCAACCCGATCAACCTGATCTGGCGGAATATTTCGCAGAATATCGTAAATAGGTTCGCCACCCAAATTTACCTGAAGTCCATTTATATATAGGAGCGGTTCAGCACCTGATGTAAATGAAGAAGTATAATTGCTATTGATGTTCACTCGTTGCACCGGAGCACTGCTGTACGTATCGTAAAGGGTGTTTATCCTGATGAAGGTGAACCGCGCATTTAGTCCGAAAAGAAGAGAGCTAGGATTTATTTTAGTCAACGTTTCCCCATCAACTACAAAGTTTGCATATTCTTGAGCCGGCTTTTTTTGATCAAGCCGCGTGGCCTGAATAATTACCGGCTTCAAAAGAATAGAGTTCTGCATCTCTCTATTCATTGGTTTTTCAATAAACTGATTATTACTCAGTTTCAATGGATAGTCAATCAAACTGTCAACAGAAGGGATAGCCCTCGGTATGATATTGATACTGGTTAAAGATTTTTTGACACTTACCGATCTTAAGAAGAAGGCGGCTGTGTCTTCAAACTGCAGCCCGCTTATAGCAAACTTTCCATCAGATTGCGTGTCAATCAAAACAGATTCATTCGAATCATCTTTAGTCATCAATAAGCTTTCAGCAACAAATTTCCCTTTTTTATTCTTGCAAACTCCTGAAAAGGATATCCCTGATTCAATAGGAAATCGAACTCGATTTAAAACTTTTGGCTCACCCCTGAATGGCAATCCTGAAAGGATCGAATTTTTAAAAATAGGAACAACTTGGTTCATATCCGTTACCGAAACGGAAAGATTAGCCTCCTGCGGTATATGATCATCATCATCAACTAAAAATCGCACATCTATTTTTTCTCGTGTATGATATGCTTTTCTTTCAGTCTCTATTTGAATGCGCGGAAAATGAACTAGTTCAATTGAGTCTTTTGGATTTAAGATTGGAATTTGATCATTCCCTATGATTGGAACGAATTGATAGAAGATTTCTTGAGAAGAAAAATTAAGCATCCATTGAGTATAGGCCCGAATAAAATAGCCCCCGGGAGCAATTCCGCTGGGTAAATCTAATTCACCCCAGGCCATTCCCTCATTGACTTTAAGGATCTTAGTAGTTAGGATTTTTTTTTCTTTAGAAATCAGTTCCACATAAAGCACACGACTTAATGTGTCTTTCGCGATGGATGATCGGTAGTTCAAATACGCCTTAAACCAAATGGTCTCATCTGGACGATAATAAGCTTTATCTGTGTGCAAATAAACTTTCTCCTGTAGCCTGGGTAAATTAATTGTAGATGGCTGAGATAAGGCTAATCCAGCATAAGCTCCGGGGGAATAGTCATCAGGGAGTAGACTTGCAATTCTGGTAAAGCTCATTGCCCCATAAATAAAAAGACTACCTGGGTTCATTACAATGCCATGAGAATTTATCATTAGACTTCCACCCTTTACCTCCAACCAGGAAACAGGATACGAGATGTCAGGATAGACAGGGGTAGTTGCTCTTGAACGTGAATAGTGCACTTCAATGATTGGGACATTGAAAGACACTCTGTACAAGCCAAGTACATCATGCGAAATAATATTTGTCGAAGGGAAACGGTAAACTGACTTTCCAATTTGATTGGTGAAACCACCCTGGATCTGATAAGGAGGAGGCGTCATTTTATAATAAAGTAAAAACCCTTCTTCTTTTGACCGACCTTCTTTTAATGATGTTAACAAATGACGAGCGGATCCTAAAAAAGCTTTTGCTCGATTGATTGACCACGTTTTTGCAAGTGAAGAATCGGTAGTCATTAACTCCTTAAATCGGCTTCTTCCTCCAATGACATACATATCCTGATCATACTCTAGCCGCGTGAGATAATAGGTGATATGATAGCCTAAAGCCATATTCTCTATTTCCAAAGGTTGTGTTGAAGTAGCAGTAAAATGTCTGCCCGCCGATGTGTTTTCCTCTTTAAATTCAAGATGCCAGGGATTGAGGATTTTGCATTCCGTTGCGTTA
>Ga0207112_1015_pt2 | contig 41108 bp, 34 predicted proteins | sample Alteio_BWMinHeat_72_FD_153549 | JGI IMG/M metagenome (GOLD analysis project Ga0207112, IMG submission 153549) | Enriched cells from forest soil in Barre Woods Harvard Forest LTER site, Petersham, Massachusetts, United States -... | ecosystem: Environmental > Terrestrial > Soil > Temperate forest >...
ATACAAAAGCAAGTTCCAAAAAGAGTTTGCTCCACCACTGGAATACAAACCCTGCGCATCAGTGATAATCCTATGAAACACATTTCTATTCTTGTCCCCAAAGGCGCTGTTGCTCTTGGATGCATTGAAGGCCCTTTCGTTCTATTTAATAAGGTGAATGAATTTCTTGAAAGCGTTGGTAGGCCAGCGCTTTTCCGTGTTCAATTGGTGGGCGTGACTAGGGAAACGCAGGTTTATGCAAAATTTTTCTCGGTAACTCCAGATTGCTCGATCAAAGAGGTTCGCAAAACTGATCTCATAATTGTACCAGCTGTGAACGGCGAAATGAAAAAAGTTATTTCGATGAATGAAAATTTCTTACCCTGGATAATTAGGCAACATGGAAACGGAGCTGAAGTAGCAAGTCTCTGCGTAGGCGCATTTTTGTTAGCAGCAACCGGCTTAATGAAAGGAAAACAATGCTCCACCCATTGGGGGTCATGCGATGAGTTCAGAAAAATGTTCCCTGATGTTGTTCTTGTGTCAGATAGAATTATCACTGATGCGCAGGGTTTGTATTCCAGTGGTGGAGCAAACTCTTTTTGGAACTTGCTTTTGTATTTACTTGAGAAGTATACTGACCGGCAAATGGCTATTTTGTTTTCCAAATATTACGCCATCGAAATTGACCGCGGCACGCAATCTCCGTTCACCATATTCAAAGGGCAAAAGAATCATGCAGACGAATCGATCAAGAAAGCTCAAGAGTTTATCGAAAATAATTTCCAGGAAAAAATAACAGTAGATCAACTGGCATCTATGTTAGCCATTGGAAGGAGAAATTTGGAACGTCGATTTAAGAAAGCCACTTCCAATTCAGTGATTGAATATATGCAACGGGTGAAAATTGAGGCTGCTAAAAAGAACCTGGAATCTTCACAAGAAAACGTGAATGAAGTAATGTATAAAGTTGGTTACACTGATACGAAGGCATTTCGCACCACATTTAAGAAATTTACCGGATTGTCGCCTGTTCAATATAGAACAAAGTATAACCGTGAAACAATGGTCTTTAATTAAACAGAGCTCAACTTAAACAATGGTGGTTTTCTGTTTTTAGAAGCCTGTTCATAGGCAAATGCAATACTGATTAACTCATCTTCAGCGTAAGCCGTGCCAAAAAATGATAAACCAATAGGCAACCCAAAAACAAAACCCATAGGTACTGTAATATGAGGATACCCAGCAATTGCTGCCGGGCCGGTAAATCCGTACCCAGAAAAATGGTCTCCATTGATCAAATCTGTGCACCATGATGCCCCAAAAGAAGGGCCGCTAATGGCATCTAGTTTTTCCTTTTTCAGCATCCCATCAATTCCGTTCCTGGTAACCGTTAAGATATGCTTGAGTGCGTCTTTATACTCTTTCGAGTCAAGACTTCCTTTTGTTTCCGAACTTTCTAACGTTTCTTGTTTAAAATAGGGCATCGCCTTCGGCTCATTTTGTTTGTTGAATTCGATAAGTTCTTTCAATGATTTTACTTTGCCTTTGGCCACTTTCAAATATTTGTTCAACCCATCTTTGAATTCAAACTGAAACACCTTGAATTCGTCTCCATCAATTCCTTTCATTGATTTCAGAAAATCGACTTCAACAATCTCCGCTCCTTTGCTTTTAAGTTGTTCTATCGCTTTTTGAAAAAGAGGATCGACTGCTTCATGAACTTTCAAATATGATTTTTCAATTCCGATACGTTTTCCCTGGAGGCCATTTGCATCGAGGTATTTTGAATAATCTGTTGAAGTTTTGCCCCCACTTAATTTTGTTATGGCATCGTCTTCATCTACTCCACTTAACGCACCAAGTAAAATTGCCGCATCTGTCACGGTGCGAGCCATCGGACCAGCGGTATCGGTCGTTGCTGATATCGGAATGATGCCTGATCTACTCCACAACCCAACAGTTGGCTTAATGCCAACCACTCCATTAATCGATGCAGGACAAATGATTGACCCGTCTGTTTCTGTGCCTATTGCCACGGCGCAGAAATTAGAAGAAACTGCTGCACCTGATCCTGAGCTTGAACCGCAAGGATTTCTTTGCAAGTCATAAGGATTTTTTGTTTGGCCTCCACGACTACTCCATCCACTCGATGACCTGCTGGATCGGAAGTTGGCCCACTCACTCAAATTCGTTTTACCCAACAATACTGCACCCGACTCACGCAATTTTGATATGATAAATGCGTCTTTTGGTGCGTGGTTCCCCTCTAAGGCAAGCGATCCTGCAGTGGTGAGCATTTTATCTCCTGAATCAATATTGTCTTTGATTAAAATAGGGATGCCATGAAGGGGTCCGCGAATTTTATTGTCACTTCTTTCTTTATCAAGTTGGTCTGCAATTGTCAAAGCATCTGGATTGAGTTCAATAACAGAATTAATGCTCGGGCCATTTTTGTCGAACTCATCAATCTTCTTTAAATAATGTTCAGTAATTGCTCTTGAAGTCAGTTCGCCAGACTTCATTTTATTTTGTAGATCGGCAATTGTTAATTCATCTAAATTGACTTCATTATTAGCTTGAACAAGAGTTGATTTCCTTTTGCCATCACAAGCCTCGATTGCCCATGGTAGCATCGTAGCAGTGAGAGCGGTATTGCGTATAAAAGTTCTTCTTTTCATCAGGATTTATTTTGGCAAGTGAATGTACTATTCCGTGATGAGAATTGAAACCCATATTATATTATAAATCCACTGAGCAAATAATGGGTGATTTTATATTTTTGTCTAAAGTAAGTCGCGGGATGTAGCACAGCCCGGTAGTGCGCTACGTTCGGGACGTAGAGGTCGCTGGTTCGAATCCAGTCATCCCGACTTAATAAGGCGGAAGAATTATTTGTAACTTTCTATTAACAAAAGAACAATCATGACAAAACCCACTCGTAGATCATTCATCGCCAAAACGTCGTTGCTCGCACTTGGCACAACCACCGCAGCATGGGCTGCTTCATCTCCTAAACAAATGTTAATGCATCACGTATTTTTCTGGTTGAAGAATCCTTCTTCAAAAGAAGACTTGGCTAAATTGATTGAAGGCGTTCGCACTCTAGAAAAGATTGAAACACTAAGAGAGTTCAAGCTTGGCACACCCGCCAAAACAACCAAGCGAGATGTAATCGATGATTCTTATGCGATTTCTTTGTTTACCCGGTTCAATGACATTGCGGGTCATGACGTTTACCAGGAACATCCAATCCATAAAAAATTCATTGAAGGTTACTCTAAGTTGTGGAGTAAGGTGCAGGTGTATGATTCAATGGATATTTAATTCGTACAGGCAATCCTTTTGATGACCAAAGTAAGGAAGACTTCCATTGCAGTGCGATTAAAAGTCTCCGTACGATGATAAGCCGTTGATAATGCGGTGAACATTCGAAAAGCTGTTAAACCATAGTCGCTCCAGCGTGGATCAACGGAAAGTGTTTTCTTATCATGTTGACTCTTGAAATCGTTACTTCAAAAAATAATGATTTATAAAACAAAAAGGCTTCTTGCGAAGCCTTTTATACGGACAAACTTTAACAAACTTACAAATTCGGTTGAGGGGTTACTCTCAAGTATGGTTTTATACGGTTAACTCCTTTTGGAAATTTAGCGGGAACATCTTCATCTTTCACCGCTGCCGTAATAATTACATCTTCTCCATGTTTCCAGTTGGCAGGTGTGGCTACACTGTAGTTGGCGGTGAGCTGCAGGCTGTCGATCACGCGAAGAATCTCGTCAAAATTTCTTCCCGTTGCTGCCGGATAAGTAATGGTAAGTTTCACTTTTTTATCGGGGCCAATTACAAATACCGAGCGAACGGTAAACTTGTCGCTGACTTGAGGGTGAATCATGTCGTACAAATTGGCTACTTCGAATTTTGGATCGGCTATTATAGGGAAGTTCATATGCGTGTGCTGAGTCTCCTCGATATCTCCAATCCATTTCATATGCGAGTCAAGTGGGTCAGCGCTAAGTGCCACCACCTTTACACCGCGTTTATCAAATTCAGAACGAAGCTTCGCCACAGCGCCCAACTCTGTTGTGCATACCGGTGTAAAGTCTGCGGGATGTGAAAACAGAATACCCCAACCGTTTCCGAGCCATTCATGAAACTTGATTTTTCCCTCCGTAGTTTCCGCCTGAAAGTCAGGGGCTATATCACCTAATCTTACTGCCATAATTTATTGAGTTAAATGTGGACAAATATATTTAAAGTCTATGGATTTAATAGATTAACGAAATAATTTTTATTTAGTTGCCATCGCTTTTTCTCTCTTCATGATTTTATCCAGGGTACTGCCACCTAGAATTTCCAGTGTTTCGTCACGTACTTTAATGAAAACATCACGAATTCCGCATGTCTTTTCACTTCGGCATTCTTCGCATCGTTCGTAATAATTCAATGACACGCAGGGAAGCATAGCAATGGGTCCGTCCATAAGCCTCATGATTTCCATCAAGTTAACTTCAGAAGGCTTTTGGTATAAGTAATAGCCTCCTCCCTTTCCTTTTTTGCTGTGGAGGACTTTGGCCTTCCTCAATTCGAGAAGAATAGCTTCCAGGAATTTCTTCGGGATATTTCTTTTTTCAGCTATCTCCTGAATATGAACCGGGCCTTCCTGGTAACGCTCGGCGAGGTAAACAAGGGCATGAATGGCGTATTTGCACTTTTTTGAAAGCATGTGCCAATTTATGCTTTTTACAAATAACTTTACTTTCGATTTATCGACAAGCCGAGGTAGCTCAGGGGTAGAGCAGCTGATTCGTAATCAGCAGGTCGTGGGTTCAAATCCCATTCTCGGCTCTTAATTCAATCAAAAAATATAACGAACGCCAACCTGTGCTTTCCAACGCGAACTGAACTGATCGATGGAATACTTTGCGGAAGGTGTAGCATAGGAGCCATTAACTGTTGTCACTCCGTTAGTAACAGTCCGACTTAAAATACTTAAGCCGGCATCCACGGAAGAATTAAGTGTATTCGGCACAAAGTAATAAACACCCCAGTCTTTATTTATCAGGTTACTGAGGTTGATGATATCAAAAGTCAGTTGAATTGTATTTGTTCTCTCCCCTGCCTTAAAGTAGAAATCATGCATCAGGCGCAAGTCTAATTGATTATTCCATGGTGTTCGTGCACCGTTTCGTTCTGTAAACTTTCCTCTTCGAGAGTTGAGGTAACTATCCCCTTGAATGTATTGATCGAAATCCTGTTGTTGTGCTGCTGTTAAGCTGTATGGATTTTCTGCCATTGACTTGGGAACATAGAATAAGTCGATCTGCTGACCGTTTTTTGTCAGATTGTTACTTGAAGTAATAGCATAAGAATAAGGTGAACCGGACTGCGAAGTATAGATCAACGATATATAAGAAGCTCCGGATTGTCCCCAGGATTTTTTGTATTGCGCTGTTGCCACAATACGATGACGAATATCAAAATTGGAATAGGTCAGTCCAGGATCGTTGGGGTTGAGCGCCTGGTTTAATTGCCAACTTGATTCAGGAGCATTGCGGATGCCATTTAAAATATCTTTGGATTGTCCATAAGTGTATGCAGCAAAATAACCAAAGCCAAACGGATACGTTTTTGAAAGTTGCGCTGTCAATTGGTACCGATATCCTTTATCTGTGTTGCCGACAAGATATACACTAGAAAAACTATTGCTGACACGATTTGCTGTTCCTGCTGTTGCTGATAAATATAATGGTTGTTGATGATCCGTATCATAGGAAGCATAAGTGGCAGAATCTTTCAAATTGACTTGCTTGATTTGAACATCCTTAATTGTCTTGGTGTACAGAGCTTCCAGCGTTAACTTGTAACCTTCACCTAATTGAAAGTCCACGGCTATATTGCTTCTCCACATTTTAGGTAGCGAAAAGTTCTTGTCCAATAAATCTATCTCTGTGCGATTTTTTGAGCCGTTGGCAGATGCAAAAGCACCAAACTGGGTTTGATCAGTGGGTATGGGTATTTTGGTGCCTGCTTTAGGAGAAATATCCATCGCATTATAGCTGGAGCCATTATTGATAAAAGTGTATCCAATCCAGGCAAATGGTATCCTTCCGGTAAACACTCCCGATCCCCCACGGACGATCAAGTTTTTATCTCCTCTTACATCATAGTTAAAACCAATACGCGGAGACACATAAAGTTGGCCAAAATAGTTGGTACTAATCTGGGATGGATTATTGTAGGTAAAAGTATTTCCATAATTAGCCGGATCAGATGGGAAGGTACTTCTGGCTGCTCCATTCAGAGGTGTAGGCATAAGAGGAAGATCTGCCCGCAACCCATACGTTAGCGTGAGTTTATTTTTTACCCATTCGTCCTGAACATATGCGCTGGTGAGAGCAATATTAAATGCACCTACGTTAGCCGCATTCTCAAATTGTGTTGCGCGAGAGTTATCTGTTGGGCTATATAAGGCCCTCATGCGTGAAGGATTATCTGCTAAAAAGCTTGCAAGGCTACTATAATCAAAACGGCCATTCCATGTGTTAATCGTACCAAAATTGATCTTATAAAGTTCGTTATGTGTGCCCAACGTGTAGGTATGATTGCCTTTAAATATTTTAAGATTATTGGTGAATTCAAGCGTGCGCTGACGAGTGTTGAAAATGCCGCCAACCATGTACGTCCCAAGTAGTGCATGACCACCATTGATTCCATTGATTTGGATTTGTGGAAAGATAGTAGTCGGATCGCGATAGTCTTTTATGTCCGTGTAGCCAATTATTAAACTATTGCTCACGTTGTTTCCAAACCGGCTTTTCAATTCTGCCACCGTGCTGGTATTCGTGTTCTTTTGAAGGAAGTCGTAGCTGCCAAATTGAAATTCTGTAGTGGAGCGTTCCAGGTTGCTAGCGGAAGAAACAATCGTATTGTTGCGAACAGCCAGCGAATGATTTTTGTTGATAACCCAGTCAATGCGATTGAAAAACTTTACACTTTTCGAGTAAATGTTGTAGTTGCCAACAGCACCGGGGTCAAAACCGCCTGTTGGATTGTATTGACTCACAGGCATCGATTCGAGTTTCTGAATGATCTGGTCGGCAATTGCCGAGGTCATAAAATAGTTTGGTGAGCCAGCTGGAAATAGTAGTGGCACCGAATTGTTGGTCACCTCCTCGTTGGTAAACAAAAATAATTTATCTTTAATTAAAGGAAGACCAATGCGGAACCCGGTTTGATAATCATAGTAGGTGCTGTTCAGGCTACCGTCGCCAACTTTATCAGCACCCTCATAAGAGCCTGTGATTGATGAATTCCGACCAAACCCATAGACAGAACCTGTCACATTGTTTGATCCGCTTCTGGATACAGCATTAATACTTCCTCCTGTGAAATTGCCGAGTGAAACATCGTATGGTGCAATCTGAACTTGCACTTGCTGAATTGCATCCAGTGAAAATGAATTAGTACGCGTGCTGCTTCCTGGTTGGTTAGCAGTACCGGTGAGTCCGCCTAATGATGGACTAAAACCAATGGCATCATTGTTGATCGCGCCATCCAGTGTAATGTTGTTATACCTGAAACTCGTACCTGCAAAAGAGTTATTGCTGCTTTGCGGTGTTAGCCTTGTGAAATCTGAAAAGCTGCGGCTAAGAGTTGGAAGCGTTGTAATCTGCTCACGGCCAACATTTGTGCCGGTGCCGGTTTTTTCAGTCGCTTCTTCGTTTAGACCCACTATTGCTACTTCATTGAGTAACTGGTTGTCGTTTTGGAGAATAACATCCAATTTTTGGGTTTCGCCAAGTTTAAAATTGATGTCAGTGTATTTCTCTGTTGTGTAGCCGACAAATGTCACAGTGATTTCGTAAGGGCCGCCTGGATTAAGGTTGGCCAAAAAATAACGGCCTTCGTTGTTGGTCACTACCCCATACGAAGTATTGGTTGGTTTGAATGTTATTTTCACCGTTGCACCCGGAAGGCCCCTCGCAGATAGGTCTGAGATTTTGCCGCTTATGGCACTGGTGGTTTGCTGACCAAATGATATTAAGACTCCCCATTGAAACACAACTCCTAAGAATAATTTTCTATAAGGGCCTTCTTTCATATAATTCCTATGGATTTAATAGACTATTGCAAATGTAGTCGCTGATTCTAAGATTCCAAGTTGATTTTCAAAAATTTAGAATTTTTTAAGAAATAATTTTCAGGAGTTGAAAATTATCTAGCGTGAATACCGCATTCTTTTTTGGTGTTTTCCTCCCACCACCATCTGCCTGCTCGAAAATCTTCGCCTGGCAAAATTGCCCTTGTACAAGGAGCGCAACCGATACTTACAAATCCTTTGTCATGTAATGGGTTGTAGGGAATTGAATAATCGCCAATGATTTTTTTCAATTCTATGGCGGAGGTACGAAGCAACGGATTGTATTTGATGATTGAATTCCCTTCATCCCATTCAAGAGCCTGTAAATCTTGTCTTTCAGGAGAATGCTCAGCCCGCAATCCGGTAATCCAAATTGATTTGCCTTTCAAGGCGCGCTTTAACGGTTCAACTTTGCGAATGAAACAACACGATTTTCTTTCTGCAACTGAGTTATAAAATGCATTCGGTCCTCTTTCATTCACATATTTTTCAATGTCACCTTGATTAGGGTAATATGCTTTTATTCGTGTTTGATACCGATCATTGGTTTTACTCCAAACCGTATAGGTCTCCGGAAATAAGCGACCGGTATCTAACGTGAAGATTTCTATGTCAAGGTGAGCAGCTAAAACAAAATGGGAAAGAACTTGATCTTCCCAACTAAAGCTTGAAGATAAAGTTACTTTACCTGGAAACAATCCTGCAAGAAGCGCAAGCGATTGCGGCAGCTCCAAATCTTCAATTGAATCTTTTAACGCACCTATCGAACTTTTTAATTCATCATTCATTTTAACTAACCATTAACAACCCTTGACTCCACACAACCGTTTGTTTTTGAATGTCAACGATTTTATTTGTTAAAAAGATCTTCAAATGGCCGTAAATATATATTGATTTTATACTTTTGTCCACTAATTCGATAGGATTTATATTTGTTTATGGGTAAGCAACTGGATTATTTGGATCAACTAGAATCGGAAGCCATATACATTCTTCGTGAAGTAGCCGGGCAGTTCGAGCGACCTGCCTTATTATTTTCAGGCGGTAAAGATTCAATCACACTTGTTAGATTAGCGGAGAAAGCTTTTCGTCCCGGCAAATTTCCATTCCCTCTGGTGCACATTGATACTGGGCACAATTTTCAAGAAGCATTGGATTTCAGGGATCAGTTGGTGAGAACCCTGGATGAAAAAATTATTGTTCGCCATGTAGCCGATACGATCAAAACAAAAAAATTAACAGAGCCACAAGGAAAGTTCGCCAGTCGCAATGCGCTGCAAACCTATACCCTACTGGATGTCATCGAAGAATTTAAGTTTGATGCGCTAATTGGTGGAGCAAGACGCGATGAGGAAAAAGCGCGAGCTAAAGAAAGAATATTTTCAGTTCGTGATGAGTTCGGGCAATGGGACCCTAAGCGTCAACGACCGGAACTTTGGAATATATACAATGGCAGAATTCAAAAAGGAGAAAACGTTCGTGCATTTCCAATCAGCAATTGGACAGAACTGGATGTGTGGAATTACATACGAAGAGAAGGCATGGGACTCCCTTCTATTTATTTTGCACACGAACGTGAATGTCTCGAACATCAAGGTCAATTGATTGCATTATCGCCATTCATCAAAATTGACGAAGGTGACAAAATCGTAAAAAAGAAAGTGCGGTATCGCACAGTCGGAGATATGACATGCACGGCTGCAGTCGAATCGGAGGCGGACACGCTCGATGAGATTATTAACGAAATCATCGCGACCAAAATCAGTGAACGGGGAGAAACCCGGATTGACGATAAAGTTTCAGAGGCGGCGATGGAGGACAGAAAGAAGAGCGGATATTTTTGACCAGGATTTATTTGATTTTAATGATTGACAAGATTTCAAAGAGCGGTTGTGAATGAAGTTCACGCTTTTTAAAATATTAAAATAGACAAATGGATATTTTACGATTTATAACGGCAGGAAGTGTTGATGATGGTAAGAGTACGCTCATTGGGAGATTACTCTATGACAGCAAGTCGATCATGATTGATCAGATCGATGCTATTAAATCACATGGAAAAAATAAATTGAATGGAATACTTGACTTATCGTTAATAACCGATGGCCTTCGCGCTGAACGTGAGCAGGGAATTACAATTGATGTAGCTTACAAATACTTTTCCACACCCAAAAGAAAATTTATTATTGCCGATGCACCAGGGCATATTCAATATACACGCAATATGGTAACAGGGGCTTCGAATGCAAACCTTGCAATTATTTTAATCGATGCAAGAAATGGTGTGGAGGAACAAACCCTACGTCATTCTCTTATTACATCTTTGCTTGGCATTCCGCACATTGTTGTGGCCGTTAATAAAATGGATTTGGTTGGTTATTCGCAAGATGTGTTTAATGACATTGTCATTGATTATACTTCTGCAGCAAAAACACTTAACCTTAAAGATGTCCAGTATATTCCGATCAGCGCACTGGATGGTGATAATATTGTTGATCAGTCCACTAATATGCCCTGGTATGAAGGCGATCCCTTATTGAATTATCTCGAGACTGTTAAGATTCAGAACGATGTCAACCTCACCGATGCACGATTACCTATTCAATATGTGATTCGTCCGCAAACCGAAGAACTTCATGATTATCGCGGATATGCAGGAAAGATCATGAGTGGTGAATATAAAAAGGGGGACAGGGTTACTGTACTGCCTTCTGGATTGGAAAGTAAAATCAAGTCAATCGAAACGAACGGAAAGGAAGTTGAAGAAGCGTACGCACAACAAAGTGTCGTCATTCATCTGGAGGACGATATTGACGTGAGTCGCGGAGATTTAATTGCTAAAAGTGATAACAAACCAAGCGTGTCACAGGATTTGGAAGTGATGATGTGCTGGATGGATAGTAAACCCTTGGTGCGGGGCAACAAGTATTTATTGCAGAGCAACAGCCGTGTCGTGAGAAGTATTGTGAAAGCGATTGAATACAAACTTGATGTTAACAATCTGTCGAAACAATTTTCTCCGGAAGAAATAAAGCTCAATGATGTATTCAAGGCAACCATCAAAACAGCATCACCTCTTGTATTTGATTCATACAAAAAACTTAGGGCAAGTGGCAGCGCTATTTTGATCGATGAGACAAGTAACGTTACTGTAGCCGCCTGCATGATTCAATAATTTTTTTTATTTATATAAATACTAATTCCATAGACTAAATGAGCAATTTTCAAATTTTCGGGAAAGTGATTTTGGCAGGTGCAGGCCCTGGTGATCCTGAGCTGATTACTTTGAAAGCTTTACGCTATCTACAACAAGCGGATGTCATAATCACTGATCGTCTGGTGAGTCCGGAGCTGATAGAGAAAAATATAAAGCCAGGGGCCGTAGTAATTCACGTTGGTAAACAGGGCGGTGCATCCGAATCAACTCCACAAGAAACCATTAATCAACTAATCGTCGAATATGCAGCCCAATTTCCATTGGTTCTTAGACTGAAAGGAGGAGATGTAACTTTCTTTTCGAACGTATTGGATGAACTGAGAACTCTTCTTCAACATAGAATTTCGTATGAATTAATTCCAGGTGTTACTGCCGCCTCTGGTGCAGCAGCTTATGCAGGTATTCCGCTTACTGCTAGAGGTTATTCATCTGCTGTACGCTTTCTTACTTATTACCGTTCAGTCATTTGTAACGAACAGTCCTGGAAAGAACTGGCTGCTACTGATGACACGCTCGTGTTTTATATGTCAGCTGAAATATTAGACACATTAGTGGAAAAGCTTCTTGATCATGGAATCTCAGGAGAAAAATATTTAACTGTCATTGAGCAAGCCACCACACCATTCCAAAACGTTCATCTCTTCAATCTAAGAGAATACGAAAAGAAAATGCGTGGCTTGAAGTTTACCTCACCTACCATAGTCATCATTGGAAGAGTAGCAGCATTGCATGAAGAATTTCAATGGATTGAAAACAGCATGGCGTCAACTAGTTACTTCAAGCCAGTAACAGAAAGCGTAGCTCAAATTGTCTGAGGGATGATTGCGGAAACCAAATTCAGCAAACTGAGGGAATTGATTGAAGATTCTTCTGAAAAAGAATTAATCTGGATCAACGGCTATTTGTCAGGCCTTGTCAGTGCGAAAACACTGATTGAACCCACGCAAAAATCTTCAGTCCAGAAACTCACCATTGTATTTGGAACCGATACTGGTAATTCAAAAAAGGTCGCAACTGGTTTTGCCCAACATTTGAAGAAAGCCGGGACTCAAATAAAATTACAAGGTCTTGATCAATACCGGTTAACGGATTTGTTAAAGGAAGAATATTTTCTGCTGGTGATCAGCACACATGGTGATGGGGAACCGCCGGCAGCTGCAAAGAAATTTTACGAGCACATTCACGCGAGTTCACCTTCCTTGAAAAATTTGAAGTATGCTGTACTCGCATTAGGCGATACTGCCTACCCTTTGTTCTGTAAAGCTGGTGAAGATGTTGATCTGAGGCTAAAAGCCCTTGGTGCAACACCGTTGTTGCCCATCGAAAAATGCGATACCGACTTTGAAGAGACCGCCAACTCGTGGCTTGAAAATATTCTAAAGACATTGAGTCCAACCAGGAACGATTTTGTTTCACAATCAGCCCCTAAAAATAGGATAAGAAAAAAAACATACGAAGGAATCATTCTTTCTAATACCAACCTCAATGGAAGAGGATCGACTAAACAAACTCACCACATTGAGTTATTAGCAAAGGATGTTGACTACGAGCCAGGTGATTCATGCGGCATAGTTCCTCAAAACCCACTTGAATTGGTTGAGGCCATTTTAAGCGTTATCGGTATTAACCCAAACAAAAAATTCAATTACCACAATGAGGAATTTACATTACATGACTTACTACGAAAAAAATTAAACGTCACCTACCTGCCTGAGCGCGTTGTTAAAAAATACGCAACGATTGTCAAGCAGGAAATTCCTTTCATCCGAATGGACTTGTTGAATCTGGTTAAAATCTACCCGGTTAGAGACGAAGCTCAATTTGAAGAAGTGATCGAAATTCTAGATAAGATTACCCCACGGTTATATTCGATTGCCTCATCTTTGGCAACGCACGAAAATGAAGTTCATTTGACAGTCGTAAAAAACTGTTTTATGGTAAATGAGGAAGTACGTAATGGTTTGTGTTCCAACTATCTCACCAACATGCCGCTTAACACTTCTGTAGAATTTTATATCCACAAAAATTCAGAGTTCAAACTTCCTACTTCAGATAAAGATATCATTATGATTGGACCAGGAACAGGTATAGCGCCGTTCAGAGCTTTTATCGAAGAACGAAATGCAACAGGAACTAGCGGGAGAACCTGGTTATTTTATGGCGATCAACATTTTGAATCGGATTTTCTTTATCAAACTGAAATTCAAAACTATTTGCAACTGGGAACGCTTACCCATGTGGATGTTTCTTTTTCGCGCGATCAAGCTGAAAAGATTTATGTGCAGCATAAAATACTCAAAAGAGGCAAAGAATTTTACGACTGGCTTGCGTCAGGAGCTCATGTTTATGTATGCGGAGCTAAATCACCCATGAGTGATGATGTGGAGAATGTATTGATTGATATCATTGCAATGCATGGCAACAAGAATTCAGAACAGGCACAGGAATATTTAAATGAATTAAAGACAGAAGGACGATACCAAAAAGATGTCTACTAAGTTATCCATAGAACAACCGGCTGAAAAAAACGTTTCGCCGATCGAGAAAATTAAAAAGGAAAGTCACGGCCTACGTGGTTCGATAGTAAAAAGCCTCGCTGATGAAATCACTGGCGCAATCAGCGAGGATGATCAGGCAGTTATTAAGTTTCATGGAATGTACCAGCAAGATGACCGGGATCAAAGAGAGGAGCGTGCCTGCAAAAAACTCGATCGCTTATATTCATTCATGATTCGACTACGGTTGCCGGGTGGATTCCTTTCACCACAGCAATGGATTGCTACTCATGACATCGCGGGGAAAAATTCTACTGGCGTCATCAAAATTACTTCGCGGCAAACCATACAACTTCACGGATTGATCAAATCGAAGATCAAACCAACCATTCAAGCGTTTAATGATGCAAAATTGGACTCTATTGCAACGTGTGGCGACATCAACCGAAATGTACTTTGCAGTTCACACCCTAAGCAATCTCCATTCCACAAGGAAGTGTTTGCCTATGCTGATAAAATCAGTGAACTGCTAATGCCGAAAACAAAAGCTTATTATGAGATCTGGCTTGACAACGAGAAACTGATCGATAAAAAAGAGGAAGAGGATCCCTTATATCAAGACCGTTATCTTCCGCGCAAGTTTAAAATTGCCATTGCCATTCCTCCAAACAATGATGTGGATGTTTTCGCCAATGATATCGGTTTGATTGCCATTGTCGAAAACAATAAGCTCCTTGGATTTAACATTGCCGTTGGTGGCGGGCTCTCTACCACACACGGAAATAATAACACATACGCCAGACTTGCTACCATTATTGGATTTTCCGACACCGAAGAAAAAACCCTGAAAGCGATATATGAGATTGTTACTATTCAGAGAGACTATGGAAATCGCAGCGACAGGAAATTGGCGCGCTTAAAATACACGCTGGATAAATTTGGAGTTGATTGGTTCAAGCAAGAGCTGGAGACACGCACCGGATTTAATTTAGATGAAGCCAAACCATATCAATTCACATCGCGCACCGACTATTTTGGATGGCTGGCTGATGATAGCGGATTATGGCATTACACCATGTTCGTAGAAAATGGACGTATTACAGATGATGAAAACGCTAAATTAAAATCGGCCTTGCTTGAAGTGGCTAAAACAGGAAAGGCCAACTTCAGATTTACTTGCAATCAAAATGTAATCCTTTCAGACATAAAGCTCGAAGACCAAAAATTAATTGAAAGTATTCTCGAGCATTTTGGAATCATTCAATCAAACGAAAGCGCTTCAGCGCTTAGAAGAAATTCAATGGCCTGTGTTGCGTTGAATACCTGTCCACTCGCCTTAGCTGAAGGCCAGCGCTATATGCCTCACCTTATTTCTAAAATAGAACCTTTGTTAAAAAAATATTCCCTCGAGAAAGAGGAGATTATAATACGGATGACAGGATGTCCCAATGGATGCGCGCGCCCTTATGTTGCCGAAATTGGTTTGGTAGGAACATCCTATGGACATTACAATTTGCATTTTGGCGGAGATCGTGTTGGGGAACGACTAAACAAAATTTACAAAGAGAATTTGGATGAAGGTTCCATTTTATTTGAACTCGATGGTTGGCTAGGAAGATACAACTCAGAAAGAAAGCCGGGCGAGACATTTGGTGACTTTGCTGTACGTGAAATAAAGCTCAATTAATTGACCATGATCGAAAACACAGTCAATCCTGCTCCTCCAACAAAAGAAAGCAATCATCTCTTTCCGATTTTTTTGAAACTGGAAAATCTAAGCTTGTTGATTGTTGGTGGTGGTGCAGTCGGTTTTGAAAAATTGAATGCTGTTATTTCTAATTCACCCGCTGCTAAAGTGAAAGTTGTTGCCGAATCCATTCGGGAAGAGATCATAACGCTGGCTGAAAAACATCAAAACATCGAATTAATTGAACGCAGCTATCAATATGAAGACTTGAACGACGCTGACCTGGTAATCGTAGCAGTAGATGATGGGCATACGAGCACAAATATTCATAATGATGCGAAAGCGAAAGGCGTTCTAATTAACGTAGCAGATAAGCCAGAGCTTTGTGATTTTTATTTAGGTTCAGTGGTAAAAAAAGGAAATCTAAAGATTGCGATTTCTACCAATGGCAAATCGCCAACTATTGCGAAACGCCTGAAAGAAGTTATTTCAGACTCATTGCCTGGTCAAGTCGATGACTTATTAGAAAATATGCACCTCATCAGAGGAAAGCTTAACGGAAATCTTTCTTCAAAAATTATCAAGTTGAATCAAATCACAGAGTCACTTGTATCAACCAATGGAGCAGCACAAAGTCAGGCAGAGAGACATTGGAAACGAATAGCTTCCTATTCTCTCTTTGCTTTCTTTTTTATGTTTCTTGGGCATTTGATTTTGTCGTATATACCCATCTCAGAACTATTCCAAGAATTTAAGCGAGTTGCCTTCAGTGTTGATTCCAATTTTTATTGGATGATTGGAGCAGGTTTTTTGGCTCAGTTGGTTGATGGACTTCTAGGAATGGGCTACGGAGTAACATGTACAACCGTTCTTTTATCTCTTGGCATAAATCTGCCAGCCATTAGTGGAAGCATTCACACGGCGGAAATGTTTTCCAGTGGGGTTTCCGGGTACAGTCATTACAAGTTTGGAAACGTCAATAAAAAATTGTTTAAGAAATTATTGATACCTGGAATTTTAGGAGCCGTTGCAGGTGCGTATTTACTATCGAAATTTGGCAATGAGTATGCCTTTTATATTCGGCCTTTGCTGGCTCTTTATACGTTGTTTCTTGGCACTAAAATCCTTAGGGCGGCATTTCAGAAGACCAGAATTGCAAAAAAGGTAAAGCGTGTTGGCTGGCTGGCTGGCGCCGGTGGGTTTCTCGATTCGTTTGGCGGAGGAGGCTGGGGACCATTGGTTACAAGTACATTAATTTCAAAAGGGAGAAGTCCTCAATACGTAATAGGCTCTGTTAGCATCACTGAATTTTTTATTACGCTGGCAAGTGCAATAACATTTTTCTCCATGCTTGGAATTAATCACTGGCCAGTGATTTTAGGGTTGATTGTAGGCGGCACAATCGCTGCGCCATTTGCTGCAAAACTGGCCGGCAAGCTGCCTATAAAAACGATGTTCTTTTGTGTGGGGACATTGGTGATAATCTGGAGCGTGGTAATACTTTCCAAATTCCTATTTGGCTAACCCCCTAATTTATCTTTGATAATCTCGGTATGCGGGTGATCTTTGTGAAAAAAGATCCTTGATTACCTCTAAGCCCCAAACCGCAACAATCACCTCTTTCATTTTCTTCATTGTGATAACGGTAGTTGTAATCGTTATCAATTCCATTGTAATTTTTGGACATGAGCTTGTTGCGTGGTACAACTACGCGGTGGTTGTTATCCTTTTACCGATAGGCCTATTAGTTTTCTATCGGATTTTTATTCGCTACAAAATCCTGAAGTTTGGCAACAACCAGGTTGAGATCAATTACCCTGTGTTAAGAAGAAATAAAATCTATCCGTTAGACCAAATTGATCAGTGGACAGAAAACAAAGTTAAGACAGGAAAAAATTCCGAGTACAAGGAACTTCTCATGAGATTCACCGATGGAGAAAAAATCAGCATTGGCCATAAGGAGCACACTGAATACCCGCGCCTGGTTCAATACCTCGTGCAGAAAGCCCCTAAGAAAAAAGCCTTCGTCAAGTGATTGGTAAAGTTTCAAATCCTTTTTACTTTTGCCGTCCCTCAAAACTCAAACGAGAGATTTTAGATTTGCCCAGGTGGTGAAATTGGTAGACACGCTACTTTGAGGGGGTAGTGCCGCAAGGTGTGCTGGTTCGAGTCCAGTTCTGGGCACCAAGAGATTCAAAATTTCAGGTTCAGCCTGGAATTTTGAATCTTGAATTGTGTAAGCCGAAGTGGTGAAATTGGTAGACACGCACGTTTCAGGGGCGTGTGGCGCAAGCTATGAGGGTTCGAGTCCCTCCTTCGGCACTTTTGCAAATGTTTTTCGTATACGCCATTCAAAGTGTCATTAAGAACTACGTCTACGTTGGTCTGACTGACAACGTTGACCGTAGAGTTTTTCAGCACAATAAAGGTTACGAAAGAACAACTAAACCTTACCTACCATTCAAGCTGATTCATACCGAATCATTTTGAAACCAGACGAGCAGCTCGAGCCCGAGAAAAATACTTTAAGTCAGGAATTGGAAAAGAGTTTTTGAAGAAAATCGTCGGGGACAACTGAAGGCTAATCAAAAGCCTTGTGAATTTCATTCACTGAAGGCGTGTGCCGCGCAAGCTACGAGGGTTCGAGCCTGCCTGCGGTAGGCAGGTCCTTCCTTCGGCCCGAATATTTTTGAATCTTATCAAGCCACCGCCTCCCTTAGATAATCGTTGAGGTGTTTAATGCCTTTACAAATCGCAGCCACTTTTTTCACAAAATTTTCATCATTTACCTCCTTGTCGGTGAAAGTATGCGAAACAGTGAAGCTCTTATTTTTAAGCAGTTCAATCTGTGGATGATCTTTAGGATATCCTTTTGGTGCAGTCTTTAACCTGTCCCAGTCGGATAGTCCCTTGAAATATTTTTTAAATCCTTTTCCGTTCAAAATTTTCAAAAACTTGGTCGCGTTATAGTCGATCTCCTGCCTGATCTTCGAGAGATTCTCAGGACTTGGCATATACATTCCACCCGCAATCATATTCTTATTGCCTGGCTCAAGGTGAATATAGTAACCAGGCTCTTGCTCCATCTTTCCGTTAGGTGAAAAACCTGCACCCATGTTTGTTTTGTACGGACGCTTGTCTTTGCTGAATCGTACATCCCGATAAATGCGGAAGCCAAGTTTACGTGGATTGAGCCCCGACAAGCTCTCATCAAACTTCGTCAGTTCTTTATGGAACTCCGCGAGAAAATCTTCGAATGAAGCTTTGGCTTCAAGATAAACCGGCTTATTTTTCTCAAACCATTCGCGATTATTGTTTTTAGCAACTCCTTTGAGAAATTTGAAAATAAGTGGAGAATTCATGGCTCAGTTAAATTGATTCAGCAATAAATTTATAAAACTCCTACGATCGTTTCCAGTCCGATCCCGCGGGATGCTTTTACAAGAATTGTAGAATCCATTAATGGGCTCTTCGTCAACTCTTCCATCAATAATTGTTTTGACTCAAAGTGTTTTGCGTTCGGAATTTCAATTAACGCTGATTTGAATAATGATCCGACAAGAAACACAGATTGAAACCCTTTCCGACGAATTAATTCCCCAATGTTTCGATGCTCTTGCTCGGCTTCTTCTTCAAGTTCAAACATATCTCCAAGGATCAACACTTTTTTAGTTGCCTTCATCGCTGAGAGATTTTCAATGGCTGCTGCCATTGAGCTGGGGTTTGCGTTGTAAGCATCGAGAATAATTGTGTTGGAGCTTTTCTTTACAACTTGTGATCGCATATTCTCTGGCTGATATTCTACTATCGCCTGATTTGCCTTATTTGAGTCCACTCCAAAAAATTTTCCTATGCATAAAGCTGCTGCGATATTTTCAAAATTGTAGGCACCAAATAATTTTGTTTGTACCTCATCTCCATTTTCTGCCCTGAATTTTATGTAAGGATCCGAGGAAATAAAATCGGCATGATAATAGTCTCCCATAGCCGGATAAAGCAATGGGGACTTGAACCGCTTAGCCATGTTATTCAATATTGGATTTTGAGAATTGATGAAAACTTGTCCATCATGTTCGATCAAATATTGAAACAATTCTGACTTCGCTCTCACGATATTTTCAAACCCTCCAAACATGCCTATATGCGCCCTGCCGATATTGGTAATAAAACCGTGTGTTGGATTTGCAATCTTTGTCAGTGCAGCTATTTCGCCAACATGATTGGCTCCCATTTCGATCACCGCAATGTCATAAGATGAGCCAATCGATAAAACTGAAAGAGGTACACCAATGTGGTTGTTTAAATTTCCTTTCGTTGCAAATGTTTTGAACTTCCTTGAAAGAACGGCATACAACAATTCTTTGCTAGTAGTTTTACCGTTCGAGCCAGTCAATCCAATAACAGGAATTTTTAATTTATTCCGATGATAGTTCGCAAGCTGTTGCAAACTTTGAAGCCCATCTTCAACTAAAATAAATTTGTCACTCGTAGCAAATGCAGTATCATCCACCACCGCATAGGCAGCCCCCTTTTGTAGGGCCTCTCCCGCAAAAGCATTGGCATTGAATCTCGGTCCTTTGAGAGAAAAGAACATTGAGCCTGGAATGATTTGCCTCGTGTCAGTGCTCACTCCATTGCACTTTAAATACGTTAGATAGAGTTTTTGAATATCGGTCATTAGGGCAAATTTAATTTTAAATACCGTTTGCTCTTCGCATTCAGCCATTAAAGTAAATTTTAATACATTAACTTTATAAACATTGAATGAAATCTTCTTCAAAACGTAAACCGTCAAATAAAATTAGAATCTATGAACCGCCACCAATTCATTCATCAAACCATATTCGGTAGTGCTGCGTTGGTTTTGCCATCCTTAGCCTCAACTGCGCAGCAAGAAAAGCCGGCTCCTATTAAACTAGAAATTGTAAAAGAGTTTGTAACCGTGGCACATGGAAACTTTACACGTGTAAAAGAAATGCTGGAAAATGACCATCTGCTTTTGCATGTATCAAACGACTGGGGAGGTGGCGACTATGAATCGGCTATTGAAGCTGCAGGGCATGTAGGCAACAAAGAAATTGCCAGCTATTTGTTGGGGAAAGGCGCCCGATACAACATTTATCTTGCCTGTATGCTGGGCAATATTGAAATGGTCAGAAATGTCTTGACAGCCAATCCTCAACTTCTCAACTCAAAAGGTCCACATGGATTTACTATGTTACATCATGCCATCAAGGGAGGCATGGAGGCTAGTCCTGTTCATGAATATTTGATATCGATGGGAGCGAAAGAGACAAAAATGGACTTCTATGCAAGAGCCTAAATTGATTGGATTATTTACTTGAAGGTTTAGGCATGTGATTTGATCCATTTTTCACTGTTATTAATGAGGCCTGGGAAAAAATCTTCAAACTCCATTTTAAAGTTTTCATAATTTTTCTCCAGGTCAACTACGGATTCTTCCATTTTCGATTCAAACCTTGTTCTTCGCGCCATGCCGCTCAACGCGCGTTGAATGCCCTCAAGTTTTGAATAGTTGACCAGCCAATTTCCTTTAATCATATAAGGCATCATATACCTCACATCCTCAGGAAGTATCATTTCATGATTCTGAATCGTTGCATAACATTCCTCTGCAAAATCAGGTAGCGATTGATTGGAGAATTTATCCCAATTTTTCGCTAGAAAATGATCATAGAAAATATCTACGATCACGCCAGAATAATGTCTGTACTTTGGACGCAATCGTTCTTTACTTTGTTTTACAACAGCATGAGTATCAGTAAACCAATCAATCTCCCGATGCAGTGCAATTCCTTTGGCGATATCTGCATCAAAGCGTTCATTCAAATTCTTTCCTTTTACAAAATCACCAATAAAATTTCCAATCTTAACTTTAGGATTATTGCCTGATAAATATAAGTGTGCAAGAAAATTCATATCCAACTGTAAGATACAGGACTTGTGGCGGAGATTTGTGACCTACGCTCAAATTCCTGTTGATGTTGTTCGGATTTTAAGTTAACATTGATTCTCTAACTAATAAACCTATGAAACACCCATTGCTAGTTTTATTCCTGGTTTCGATCGTTTCAATTCGTTCATTTTCACAAGCACAAAAACCTGCAAATGCTCCGCTTATTTACGGTGAGCCAATCCGCCTGGAACAAGCCGAAAAAGTAATGACTGCCGCCACAGTAGAAGCATCTAAAAATAACTGGACGATGGCTATTGCGATTGTGGATGCCGGTGGCAACCTCGTGCTCTTCAAAAAAATGGACAACACACAACTTGGCTCCATCGAAGTAGCAAAGTCAAAAGCGACGACTGCAAATAATTTTAAAAGGCCTACCAAAGTTCTTGAGGAGGCAGTGGCAGGTGGAGGTATTGGCCTTCGATTGCTTTCCATTTCAGGCATTACCGCACTTGAGGGTGGAGAATTAATTATTGAGAACGGAAAAATTATTGGCGCCATCGGAGTTTCAGGTGCGCAGTCAACACAGGATGGGCAAGTGGCTAGGGCAGGAACTGCTGTTATTAATTAGAGTTAGATTAGTTAAAAAATAAATCATAAAAAATGAAAACCAAATTTTCTCTTTCTTTACTTTTTGTTTTTGCAGCTATTTTCTGTCAAGCGCAACGCACTCTTATTCATTGTGGTTCGCTGATTGATGGAAAAAATAAAGAGCAACTTCAACAGGTAACTCTTGTTATCGAAGCCAATAAGATCACATCTGTTGACAAGGGTTTTTCTAAACCAGGCCAAAGCGACAAACTCATTGACTTGAGCAAAAAAACTGTTATGCCAGGACTTATCGATATGCATGTGCATCTTGAAAGTGAAACCAGCAAGGACGCCTTAGTAAAACGATTTACCCAAAATGAAGCTGATATTGCTTTTCAATCTACTGTCTATGCTAAAAAAACTTTGATGGCTGGATTTACTACTGTACGCGATTGTGGCGGAAGTGGGGTAAACATTTCATTGCGCAATGCCATCAATGCTGGAACTGTTATTGGGCCTCGAGTATTGACTGCTGGAAAAAGCATTGCCTCCACGGGTGGTCATGCAGATCCTACCAATGGCTCCAGGAAAGATCTGATGGGTGATCCCGGCCCAAAAGAAGGTGTGATTAATAGTCCTGAAGATGCCCGCAAGGCTGTGCGCCAACGCTACAAAGATGGTTCTGATTTCATCAAGATTACAGCAACAGGCGGAGTGTTAAGTGTAGCGAAAGATGGTAGTGGTCCACAGTTCACTCAGGAGGAAGTGAATGCCATTGTGGAGACTGCTAAAGATTACGGGATGATCACCGCAGCACACGCACATGGCGCTGAAGGAATGAAACGCGCTGTGCTTGCAGGAATTACCACAATTGAGCATGGCACTTTAATGACTGAAGAGGTAATGGACTTAATGAAGCAAAAAGGAACTTACCACGTACCAACGATTATTGCCGGCCGTTCGGCCGCAGAGTATGCCAAGATTCCCGGATATTATCATCCATTGGTGGTTCCTAAAGCATTAGAAATTGGTTCAAAGATTCAAGAGAATTTTAGCAAGTCTTACAAACGAGGAGTGAAGATTGCGTTCGGAACCGATGCCGGAGTTTTTCCTCACGGTGATAACGCGAAAGAATTTGGCTACATGGTGGAAGGCGGAATGCCAGCCATAGAAGCATTACTTAGCTCGATGCAAGTCAATGCTAATATTTTAGGCATGGGTGAAAAAGTGGGATCTATCGAAAAAGGGAAGATGGCAGATATTGTAGCCGTGGATGAGGACCCAACCAAAAATATTGCGACAATGATGAAGGTTACTTTTGTGATGAAGGATGGGGTGGTGTATAAGAATGAGTAGGCAAAGGATTATATTCCAGAATGTAGGACTTGTGTAATTTTCTACGCGATTACTCTACTGTCAAACCTGTTTACCTGAACGACTCCCTCCACCTTTTCTAATTTGCTTATAAGCATTTCAAGATGGCGGGTGTCGTTTACATAAAGCATAATCTCACCATTGAAGATGCCGTGATCCGTTTTGAATGAAAGTGAGCTCATGTTCACTTTCAATTCTTCTGAAATTACCTTGCTCACATCGTTTATCAAGCCTACCCGATCGGTACCTACAATACGTAAGCCGGTAAGGAATGCCACCTCATGTTGGCTTGTCCACTTGGCCTTGATAACCCGATTGCCATGATTGGCCAGAAGTTCTGGTGCATTGGGGCAATTAGTCCGATGAATTTTTATTCCCTCACTCACCGTTACAAATCCGAATACTTCGTCTCCAGGAATTGGTGTACAACACTTGGCCAATTTGTATTCCACCACATCCATGTCTTCACCAATGAGCAACGTATCCTCTACACCTCCCTTTGACTTAATCTCCTGTTCTATTGCCTTAACATCGGGACCTTCGACGACAACAGGTTTTTTAACAGACGAGGGTTTATAATCCTGAAATTTTTTCAGGTCGGCCACAGTAATAATTCCTTTACCAATTTTGAAAAGGAGCTCTAACTGAGAACTTACATTAAAAAAGTCGCGCAATTGTTCATACACTTGTCCATTCACGTCAATTTTCATTTGACGCATCTTGCGAATCAAAATTTCTTTCCCTTCCTCAGCAATTTTACGCCTGTCTTCCTTAAGAAGGTCCTTTATTTTGGCCTTTGCTTTTGGGCTGATGACAAAGCGAAGCCAGTCTTCATTTGGCTTTTGTTTAGATGAGGTGAGAATTTCAATTTGGTCTCCATTCTTCAATACATGATTAATCGGAACCAACTTTTGATTCACTTTTGCTCCGATACATTTGGCACCAATATCGGTGTGAATTTCAAAAGCAAAGTCTAAAGCTGTCGCGCCTTTTGGAATGGTTTTTAATTCACCTTTCGGTGTGAACACAAAAACCTCTTCGTTGAACAAATTGCCACGAAAGTCATCGACAAACTCAAGCGCTGAAAGGTCTTGTTTCTCTAACGTTTCCCGCACCCGTACCAACCATTTTTCCAGATTCGATTCGTACTTGGCGGCATTGTCTTTGTATTTCCAATGTGCCGCATATCCTTTCTCAGCAATCTCATCCATTCGCTTAGTCCTAATCTGAACCTCCACCCACTGCCCATTTTTCGCCATTACAGTTGTATGTAATGACTCATAGCCATTTCCTTTTGGAGTACTGATCCAGTCACGTAGGCGATCCGGATTGGGTGTATAGTAATCTGTAACGATTGAATAGACTTGCCAGCAAAATGATTTTTCCTGTTCGATAGGGGTATCCAAAATTATCCGAATAGCAAACAAGTCGTAGACTTCCTCAAAAGGAATATTCTGTTTGCGCATCTTATTAAAGATAGAGAAGATCGACTTCGGCCTGCTTTTAATTTCGCATTCAACTTTTAGCAAATCCAGTTCATCTTTGATCGGTTGCACAAATTGCTTGATAAACCTGTTTCGTGAGGCCTTTGTCTCGTCAATCTTATCAGCGATATCTTTGTAGGTAGGATAATCGGTAAACCTTAAATACAAATCCTCTAATTCAGTCTTGATAGCATTGAGGCCTAGCCTATGTGCTAATGGAGCGTAGAGATAAATCGTTTCGGAGGAAACACGCAGTTGTTTGTTACGCGGCATACTCTCGAGTGTGCGCATGTTATGCAACCGATCCGCCAGCTTAATGAGAATTACCCGCACATCTTCACTAAGTGTGAAAAGCATCTTGCGGAAATTCTCAGCCTGCGCAGATGTTCCGTATTCAAAAACGCCACGGATTTTCGTGAGACCGTCAACTATCTTAGCGATTTTTTTTCCGAACGTCCGCTCAATGTCGGCCAATTGAATATCCGTGTCTTCTACAACATCATGTAGCAAAGCTGCTACGATAGATGTTGTGCCAAGTCCAATTTCCTCCACACAGATTTCAGCGACCGAAAGCGGATGGAAGATGTACGGCTCACCCGATTTTCTTCGCATATTTTTATGCGCTTCCATGGCGATGGTAAAGGCCCGCTTTATCAATTTGGCATCGCCTTCTTTTAAAATAGGCTTTGCCTGGCGCAATAACCTGCGGTAGCGGTTAATTATCTCACGTTTTTCTTCGATTGCGTCTACGACCACGATTAAGGGTTCTCCGTTTCAAGATACAAATTTCGAACTATAAAACCTGTAGGTTTTTGATGTGTTTCTTTTAGGATTCTGAGCTTATTCTTTCTCGGCAACCAGATAATTCATTCTGTTTATCACTTCACATTTCAAGATTTTAAAACCCACTTTGTTTAACAATTGTTCAATCATCCGATTTGTAATTCGAAGTTTAAAATAAGAACTAACACGCTGTACCCAATGTCCGTCTATCCTTTCATATAAGAGATCAGTCACTTTTACTTTGTAAATGAAATATTCCAGAAAACAAGTCAGTATTTTATTGTCATCAGCTTTCACTGGAATAAACCTGTTGATATCGACAAGTTCAGTTCCATAGTCACAGTAAGATAAAATCAGTTTTCCGTTTTTAACTAAACATCTAAAGCTTCGATCAAGTAAAAGTCGAATATCATCCACAGATTCCAGGTGAGCAATCGTGTCACCCATGCACACCATCAACTCGGCTTGTTCTTTGAAATTCACTTCGTCCAATAAATCCTGCAGAAAAACTTGTATTCCCAATTCTTTTCCCCGAATGCTCAGGCAGTCTAACAATTGCTTATTGAAATCAACAGATTTCACCTTAAACCCAAGCTTAGCTAATGCAATGGATTGAAGTCCATGACCTGAGCCAAGATCGATAGTCACTTTGTTTTGCAACGGTTTGATTCGATTTCTTTCGAAGAAATCTAACGTTTCGCTTTGCGCCGTTTCAAAGTCCCCGACCATCCATTCATAGAAATGCGCCAGGTGATTTTCATAGTGCTCTTTAGTCGTCATTTACCAATTTTTAATGAGAGCTTTAATAGTAATGAATAATCCCTAAATTTGCGCTCCCTTTTGATGAAAAAGGCTTTTTTCGCGCATGTGGCGTAATTGGTAGCCGTGCCAGACTTAGGATCTGGTGCCGAAAGGCGTGGGGGTTCGAGTCCCTCCATGCGCACGTGAAATTAGTTCCCGGTCTCCAGTTGCCAGTTTTGGAGACCGGGAACCGGTAACTGGTAACATTTAAATTTATTCCCTTGAATATTACACTCGACAAACAAAGTGCCACAGACGGCCTCATCAAAATTCAATTGAAGGAAAGCGACTACCAACCAAAGGTAGAAGAGAAAGTTCGCGACTATGCTCGAAAAGCCACCATTAAAGGATTCCGCCAAGGTCATGTGCCTGCAGGCGTGATCAGAAAAATGTATGGCAAAGGTATTTTGGTGGAAGAAGTGAATCACATCATTTCACATTCAGTATCTGATTACATCCGCGACAATAAACTAAGAGTACTAGGCGATCCTCTTCCAAATGAAGAAAAAGCGCGTACAATAGATTGGGATTTTCAAAAAGATTTTGAATTTGAGTTTCAGATTGGACTGGTAGAAGATTTTGCAGTTGATCTTTCCAATAAAGTGAAAGTGACTTCTCATCCGATCGAAGTTGATCAGAAAGTAATGGATGAGACCCTCGAAGACATCAAACGCAGGTATGGCAAACGTACCAGCCCAGAAATTAGCGAAGCCAGTGACAATCTGTTCGGTGAGATAAACAAAGTAGGTAGCGAGGAAAAACAAGGTTCTTACCTGCGCATCGAACAAATTGAGAAATCACAACAGAAAAAATTCATTGGGTTAAAAAAGGATAACACTGTTGAGTTTGAGGTAGAAAAGATATTAAAAGATACCCAAGCAGTTTCTCAGTTGCTAAATATCAATGAAGAAGAAGCCAAGAAGGCCACTGGAAATTTCGTTTTTAAAGTAACGAGTGTCACTCGGATTGAGCCCGTTCAAATCAACCAGGAATTATTCGATCAAGTATTTGGTAAAGATGTAGTTACAACGGAAGAAGCTTTCATGAGTAAAATCAAAGAAACCATCTCGGGTAACTATGACCGTGAAACGCAGCATTTGTTGGATCATGAACTACAACACTACTATGTTGACCATACTAAAATCAACATGCCAGAAGGTTTTTTGAAAAACTGGCTAAGGGCAACCGGTGGTGGCCAGGTAACTGATGAGGTATTGGAAAAGGAGTTCACCTCATATCGGGATTCCATCAAGTGGGATTTGGTGAAGAACAAAATTGCCGAAGAGAAAGGAATCAAGGTGGAGGAGGCCGATGTGCGAGAGAAGGCAAAGCAAGTAATTCTTGAACAGTTTGGCGGTCCCGGTATTGCAGAGCAATTGGGTGACAAATTTGAAGGTATTGTGAGCAATTATCTTGCGGGCAAAGATGGCAAAGGTGAAAACTATATGCGCACCTACAACCAATTGCGTCATGACAAAATAATGGGCGTAATTAAAGAAAATATCACTATCCAGGAAAAAAAAGTCGGTCTCGAAGAATTCAAAAAAATTGCCGAATCACACCGCCATTGAACTAATTAAGAATTGATTTAGTTTTTAGAAAGCCTGTCATTGGATGGGCTTTTTTATTTTCGTTTTCTTCTATAAACTTGAAATAAATTCATACTTAAATCGACTTAAAAGGAGTAACTAACATTATGAATAACCACAATGAATTTCGCAAATACGCAGTGCACCATATGGGCATGAGCGGCAACGCACTCGACAGCTATAGCAAATACATGAATGAAAACGCAGGAACCGTTTATGGCATGACTCCAAACGTAGTGGAAGAACGCCAAATGCGCGCCACCGTAATAGATGTATTCTCACGCCTCATGGCTGACCGCATCATTTTCTTCGGCACGGCCGTAGATGATTACGTAGCCAATGTGATCACTGCTCAGCTCTTGTTTTTGGAGTCTTCCGATCCTAAAAAAGACATTATCATGTACATCAACAGCCCAGGTGGGTCGGTGCATGCCGGACTTGGGATTTATGATACGATGCAATATGTAAATCCCGACGTAGCAACGATTTGCACAGGTCTTGCAGCTTCTATGGGAGCGGTGCTTTTGGCCGCTGGCTCTAATAAAAAACGCTCAGGCTTGCCCCATGCCCGAATAATGATTCATCAGCCTTCAGCAGGAATGCAAGGAACTTCTTCCGATATGGAGATTTCGATGCGCCAAACCCTTGAATTGAAGAAGGATTTGTACAATATACTCTCCAAACACAGCGGGCAGACCTATGAAAAGATCGAGAAAGACTCTGATCGGGACTACTGGATGCGCGCTGCTGAAGCCAGAGATTATGGCCTAATTGATGAGGTTTTGGAGCGCATTAAAAAATAGCCGGAAATTGCGGTTTCACTAGATTTGTTGATTAGTTGTACCTTTGTATCTCGATGGGCTTGTCTGTCTATTGACTAACTTGATTTGAATGGCCGAAGTAACCTGTTCTTTTTGCGGTAGAAACAAGAAAGACGTGGATCTGATGATCTCAGGAATCCATGCTCATATCTGCGACAAATGTGTGACGCAGGCCAGTCAAATTTTGACTGAAGAGAAAAAGAACAAGGTGGAAGCAGGGTCACTCCCCAACTTTAAACTGATCAAGCCTCGCGAGATCAAGAAATTTTTGGATGAATACGTCATTGGTCAAGACGATGCTAAACGTGTAATGAGCGTAGCAGTGTACAATCACTATAAGCGCCTCATGCAACGGAAGATGGATAATGATATCATGATTGAAAAATCAAATATCATTATGGTGGGCGAAACAGGAACAGGCAAAACTTACCTTGCACGCACTCTGGCTAAACTTTTGCAAGTTCCATTTTGTATCGCAGATGCGACTGTACTAACGGAAGCAGGCTATGTAGGTGAAGATGTGGAAAGCATTCTAACGCGCTTGCTTCAAGCGGCTGACTATAATACTGAAGCTGCAGAGCGTGGCATTGTCTATATCGATGAGATTGATAAAATCGCCCGTAAATCAGATAATCCTTCCATCACTCGTGATGTGAGTGGCGAAGGCGTGCAGCAAGCTCTTTTAAAATTATTGGAAGGAACAGCAGTAAATGTACCGCCGCAAGGAGGCCGTAAGCATCCTGATCAAAAAATGATTACTGTAAACACGGAAAATATTTTATTTATCTGTGGCGGTGCTTTCGAAGGCATGTCGAGAGTAATTGGGCGCAGGCTCAATACAAGACCACTTGGCTTCACTGCAAGTGCCGACAGTATGAGTCCTAACGATATTGACAAAGACAACCTATTGCAATTTGTTTCAGCACAAGACTTAAAGACTTTTGGATTGATTCCTGAATTGATTGGCCGTCTTCCTGTCATTTCTTATTTGAATCCTCTCGATCACAACGCATTACGGAAAATTCTGACAGAACCGAAAAATGCTCTCATCAAACAATACAAGAAATTGTTCGAGATGGAGAATATTGAAGTAGAATTCAAGGAAGGTGCCTTAGATTTTATCGTTGAAAAGGCGGTTGAATACAAGCTAGGCGCACGCGGATTGCGCTCAGTTTGTGAGGCTATCATCAACGACGCCATGTTTGAGTTGCCCTCTGATAAAACTACAGACCGGTTAGTTATCAACCGCGCTTACGCAGAAGAAAAATTCAGCAAGTCGCACTACAGTAAATTGAAAGTAGCTTAGTCACTTTAAAGCCTCCAGCATCAATCTCGCAGTATTTTCAGAGGCTGATCCGGTGTCAAGCGTTTTGAAAATAGTGTCATACTCGGCAAGCATTGTTGTCCGGTAATTCCCATCCATTAAAAGAAGATTAAGTTCTCCGTTAACTTGGTTAGGTTGTGCTGCATCCTGAATAAGTTCTTTAATCACTAGCTTTCCTGCAATCAAATTCACCAGTGAGATATATTTTACCTCAACCAACCGGCTTACCAACTGATATTCAATTGCCCCCATTTTATAAACTACAACCTGAGGAACTTTAAAAACGCCGGTTTCCAAGGTGGCTGTGCCTGAGGTAACGATTGCTGCATCGGCTACTGAAAGCAAGTCGTAAGAGGCCTCGTAAACAAACTTTACATTTTGAATATTTTTCAATTCAGTGTAAAGTTCTTGGTTAAGATTATTCACAGCTGCAACTATAAATTGATAATCTGGATTTCTCTTAACCACATCCGCCATTAATGGAACTATCTTCCTCAATTCCATTTTCCTACTACCTGGCAACAAGGCAATGATTTTTTTCTGTCGGTTAATTCCATTTTTCTTCAAGAAGTCAGGATCCATCTTGAAGGCTTTGATCGCATCTAAGACAGGGTTACCCACATAGTCTACATCCCAGTTGCATTTTTCTTTAAAGAATTTCTTTTCGAATGGAAGAATCACAAACAGTCGGTCAACGTTCCGTTTCAATTCAAAGGCCCGGTTCTGATACCATGCCCAAACCTTTGGAGGAATATAATAGAAAACCTTGATGCGATTTTTTTTTCCGAATTCAGCGATCCTTCTGTTGAATCCTCCATAATCAATCAAAACGATTGCGTCAGGTTTGAATTGAAGGATATCCTTTTTGCAAAGGCGGATATACTTAATAATCTTAAATGCATTGGTAAGCAAGGCTACAAAACCCATGAATGCCAGTTGCTCATAATGAACGAAAATGTCAACACCTACATTTTTCATCTCCTCGCCACCAAATCCACGAAGTGAAAGTGATGGATTACCATTCTTCAATGCCTTCACTAGATTGCTTCCGTGCAAATCGCCAGAGCGTTCGCCAGCTATAATGTAGAGTTTCAATTTAACTTCTGATTATTCTCCAAGGTATTCGACAAAATTTCGCGGGGTTTCATACAGTTTCACCTGGTGCAATTTTCCATACCCAGTGATGGAAGGAATTTTAGCTTCGAGGATTTTCCAAATTTCTTTCGCTAATATTTCTGTACTAGCCATTTTACCTTTCATAAAAGGGACATCAACATTCAGGTTTTTGTGATCTAAATGTTCAATTACCTCCGCCCGGATAAGCATGCTCAATTTTTTTAGATCTACCACAAAACCTGTATCCGGATCTGGTGTTCCTTTTACCGTTACGATCAATTCGAAATTATGGCCATGCCAATTTTCATTGGCGCATGGACCGAAAACCTCAAAGTTTTTCTCTTTTGTCCAGGCCGGATTGTACAGTTTATGAGCAGCGTTAAAATGTTCATGTCTACTAACGTAAATCATAGATTAGAAATGAAAACGCAAATATAGCAGATCAGGCGCAGTCTCTTGACTCTATAAAAACATATCGATGAGAATAACTTATTTTTGCTGCGAAAAGAAATTAATATGATTGTAGTAACCGGTGCAGCTGGCTTTATTGGAAGTTGTTTGGTAAAACGTCTTAACCTCGACAATTTCAATTCCATTATTGCGGTGGATAAATTTGGCGATCTGGCCAAAGAAAAAAACCTTGTTGGAGCAAAAGTTAAAGAGTTTGTTGACCGTGACAAGTTCATGAACTGGGTTGACAAAAATTATGAGCTAGTGGATTTTATTTTCCATATCGGAGCGAAAACTGATACTTCTGAATTTGATACCGATTTACTCAACCGGATGAATACACAATACACCAAAGATATTTGGGCCCGATGTATTCAATACCAGATTCCATTGGTTTATGCCTCATCGGCTGCTACTTATGGTTTAGGCGAGATTGGCTATAATGATGACGAGTCCATAATCAATTTGTTGAAACCATTAAATCCTTATGGCCAATCGAAACAGGATTTTGATGTCTGGGCATTACAACAAAAAGAAAAGCCTTTCTTTTGGGCTGGCTTGAAATTTTTTAATGTTTATGGTCCAAATGAATATCATAAAGGAAGAATGGCATCAGTGATCTGGCATGCGTTCAACCAGGTCAGCAAAACAGACAAGATGAAATTGTTTCGTTCACACAATCCTCAGTTTAAAGATGGTGAACAGATGCGCGATTTTGTCTTTGTGAAAGATGTTGTAGAGGTGTGCATATTCCTGATGCATCACCGAAAAAACTCAGGAATTTATAATTTAGGTTCTGGTAAGGCGAGAACATTCCTGGACTTGACTAAGTCCGTATTTAAGGCCATGGGCAAAATACCGGATATCGAGTTTGTTGATACACCTGTTGACATTCGCGATAAATACCAATATTTCACGGAAGCCAATATGACGAAGTTGAAAAAGATCGGTTATACAAAACCATTTCAATCACTGGAAGAAGGAACGGAAGACTATGTGAAGAATTACTTAATGGCCAACTTTAAAGCGTACTAGTTTATCACTCTAAAATTTTGAACTCAATTCTTCTATTCGCCTGTCGGTTCTCCTCTGAATCATTTGGCTTGATTGGTTTTTTAGACCCAAAACCGATTTGAGTCAATCTCGAATTAGCAATTCCTTTAGACGAAAAATAATTCACTACTGACTGGGCCCTTTTTAATGAAAGCTGCTGGTTATAAATTTCATTTCCTACATTGTCCGTATGTCCACTGATTTCTACTTTAATCTTCGGATTCTCATTTAAAAACTTTACCACTTCATCCAACTCCGAAAGTGATCGCGGTTTGATTTCGGACTGATTAAAATCGAAGAAGATATTATTCAAAACTGTCATCGCATTCTTTACAATGGGTTGCAATGTAATATCCATTGTTAGCGGTTGGTCTTGATCTTTTTCTTCGTAGTTAAAGTGCAGGCTGTAAAAGAGATAACCTGGTTCAGCCACATGAAATGCATATTCTGATTTTCCCGGAATTACAATCAGGTATTGGCCATTTACCGAATCGGAATTCGAACTTGAAATTCTTTCATTTGTTTTCAAATCAAACAACTCTACCTGGGCCTGTATGGTCAATTTAGTTTTACTATCAGTCACAATTCCTTTCACTACATTACCGCGACTACGAACCTGAAATTCCTTTGGAATATTTGTCTTGTAGATTTTACTTTTCGTTCGCCCTTCCTCACGTGAATAAAAAGCATTCAACCCATCGCTGGTCACAACGAATGAATACTGATCTTCAAAATCATTAAGTGGAGCGCCCATATTTTTGGGTTTTTGCCATTGCCCTTCATTTTTTTCAGAAATGTAAATATCAAACCCACCAAAACCTGGGTGCCCACTCGAAGCAAAAAACAAATTCTGATTATTTACATGAATGAATGGCGCAATCTCATCAAATTTCGTGTTTACCGACTTGCCCACGTTGACCGCTCTCGTCCAAGCACCTGTTGAATCCTTTTTTGAATACCAGATATCATAACCTCCCAGACCTCCCTTTCGGTCGCTCACAAAATAAAGCTCGTTGCCATCGGGAGAAAGTGAAGGTTGAGCTTCCCAACCAGAACTGTTTACTGCTGTGCCAAGGCTAACAGGTTTTCGCCAAACATCTCCTTCTTTCTTGCTTTCGTACAAATCACAACCACGTGGACCGCAAATGGTGAAAATCAAATGACGACCGTCCGCGGAGATACTGCAAGCTCCTTCACGGTATTCTGAATTAATATTTTCAGAAATGGAAACTGGCTCAAGCCATTTGCCATCTTTATTATAAGAAATAAAAATATCTTCATTGGCATTGTGGGCTCGTCCGTAGCGAACTGTAAATATCAATTCTCCTCCATCAGCAGTAATAGCCGGAAAATATTGCATCGGATATTTGTTGACCGTATCGCTCAATGCCATAATCTTATAGCCAAAATCCTCTTCTCGGTGAGCGATTCCATACTCTGCTTGAGCTTTCCACATCATTGCCAGATCAATTCTGACCTTATCCGTCTTTTCTATGGTTATAAATTTTTCAAGATTGCCGATTGATTTTTCATATTGCCCGCTTCGTAAATAGTTATCTCCAAGGGAATAGAAATAAGCTTTCTGTTTTAAGGGGTATGGGGTTAAAGCAAGAGCCTTCTCAAAGTTCTCACTTGACAATCGAAGATCGCCAGCACTTCGATATGTTGACGCAAGCCGGGCATATGCTTCTTCAAATTTTATGTCCTTTTCAATTGATTGTTGCAATAGATGAATAGCCTGATCATATTGCCCACGAACTCTATAGTTGTCTGCTTCAACATAAAGGTCAATAGCTTTCTTATTCTTCGTACTCAGTGATTGGGAAAGAACTGGTATCGAACAAAATGGAATAAGTGATAGGAAAAGAATTTTAGTCATTCTCAAAGCTAGCCAACAATTTGTGATACATCAATCTCCGGGCCGTCAAGTAAAAGCATGGCGTTGATTAGTTTTACATTCTCATAACGATGCAAATCATTAATTGTGATTTTCTCTTCAATAATTATTTTCCTTTCAAGCAATTGTTTTCGTGTTGTGCCGTTTAACAAAAATGTTTTTGGGGTAAACCATTGGCCGTTCTTTTTAAAGATCAAATTGGCGTAGGACGAATCTGTTACCTGATAATTTTTAATGATAATGACATCATCACATTCGTCCCGCTGACTGAATAGACTATTCAATTCGCTCCTATTTTCAAACTTAAAGTCATATGAAATTGAGTTGCAGTAAACAACCTTCAATTGTCGTATTTCCTTTTTTTTATAAGGATTGACTTCTGTTGTTTGTATTTCCGTATCATAAATCAACCTTATTCTATGCAACCCTTTTGGTGGTAGGGTAAGAGAAGACAAGATATTTTCAAGATTGAATTTCTTTTTTTCATGAAGCACTTCACCAACAGATCGATTCATTCGTTCTTCATGGTAACCCAGATTGCCGATTACACCGTCTTGCAATCGAATCGTTTCAATAAACCGGCACATAGACTTTATCAATTGCTTCTTGATATTCCTTTTCTACATTGCTCATGGCAGTAATTCCTCCTCCGCTTCTGTAATACAGATTATCATCATCTTGCTCAAGAAAACGAATCATCACTCCACTATCTAGATTGAATCCGTCAAAATAACCAAACACTCCAGTGTAAAAACCTCTGTTTTCTTTTTCCACCGTACGAATGATTCGCAGCGTTTTATTTTTTGGGGCGCCACTTATCGAGCCAGCGGGCAGTAAAGAAAGGAGAATTGAACCTATTTTGTTCATATGACCACTGGGTAGGGTTCCTACAATCTCGGAACTAACTTGCAAAAGATCCTTTTGATTTGTTTTGATTCTGTCTACATATCGAAAACGATTTACTTCAACCTTATTTGATACTGTGCTTAAATCATTTCGAATCAAATCAACAATCGTAATGTGTTCGGACAATTCTTTAGTATCTGATAATATTGCTTCCTCCGCATTAGCCAATGAGGCATCTATTGTGCCCTTCATAGGATATGAATAAATGTTTTTGTCCTTTATTTGAACAAATGTTTCTGGGGAAAAAACAAGGAATTTATTTTTCCAGCAAAGTTTATATTTTGCAATGCTACTGAAAAATAATTCTTCAAGTGTTCTATTAATCTCAACCTTAGTTTTGATCGTTAGATTAGTTAAATATGAATCTCCAAAGTTGATCCTTTCCTTCACAAAGTCAAACTTGGACTTATACTCTGAAAATGAAATCGGGTATTTAGTCAATGTAACCGTTTTAGGATTCTGATTTGATATTGAGGTGTTTGAAAAATGGTTTATTGAAAACAAAATATCATTAGGTACCTCATCACGCTTCCATGAGAATAAATTTTCCATTTCAAAATCAACCAAAAACAAAAAGGGGACTTGCTCGTGTCCCCATTGGTTTAATCTTGATTCAAATTCAGAAATCGTCATTCTAATATACTACTAAGGAATATTCATGTACTTATGTATCTGCAAGGACACTTTCCACTTGGGATTCGATTTAACATAATCAATAATCATTGGCACCATTTCCTTTTCCTTTGACCATTCGGGTTGCAAAAATAATACGCAACTTTTCCCCACTTTAGTCGCATGTTCCTCTGCCCAGTCAAAATCACTTTTATTGTAAACAATGATTTTCAATTCATCGGCCTTGTCAAATACAGATGAATGAGGAGCCTTAAATTTTTTAGGAGATAAACAAACCCAATCCCAATTTCCTGTAAGCGGATAGGCTCCAGAAGTTTCAATATTTGTTTTCAGCCCAGCGTTTTGTAATTCATTGGTAAGCAATTCCAGGTTGTGCATCGCGGGTTCTCCGCCCGTAATAACAACAATTTCACTTCCTGATGCTTTTGCTTTCTTCACGAGATCCTGCACTTCTATTTTTGGATGGGCATTTGCATCCCATGATTCTTTTACATCACACCAGACGCAACCCACATCGCAGCCTCCCAAACGAATAAAATAAGCCGCATAACCCTGATAAAATCCTTCACCTTGGATGGTGTAGAAATCTTCCATCACAGGAAGCTCAGCTGTTGATTTAATGATTGGATGATTTAATGAACGCGTCATTCCCCTTTGAATTTTGAAATTCAGGGATTCCGAAGTTCGGTTGCGCGAAGCGTATTTAGCAAAAGTGAGGCAATCGTCATTGGGCCAACACCACCTGGCACAGGTGTAATGAAAGATGTTTTGGGAGCTACATCTTTGAAATCTACATCGCCCTTCAATGTATAACCGTTTTTGTACTGCGGGCCTTCAACACGTGTTGTACCTACATCAATTACCACCGCTCCTTCTTTCACCATATCAGCCGTGATCAATCCAGGTCTACCCACTGCAGCGACTAGTATGTCTGCATGTAGCGTGTACATCTTAATGTCTTTGGTGTGTTTATGACAAATGGTTACTGTGGCTTTCCCTTCTTCTACTAACATCATGCTGAGTGGTGCGCCAACTAACCGGCTAGCACCAACCACTACGCAATTTTTTCCTTCTGTCGGAATGCTATATCGCTTTAATAATTCCATCACGCCAAATGGAGTTGCTGGAAGTAACAACGGGTTTTTAGAAACAATGCTTCCAAAATTTCTATTAGTAAATCCGTCCACATCTTTGTCTGGACGAATTTTTTCCGTGATACGTTCAACGCTAATGTTTGCGGGCAACGGCAACTGCACAATGAAACCGTCCACATCTTCGTCTCTATTTACCTGATCAATGTGTTTCATCAATTTGTCTTCGCTGATGGTATCAGCAAAGCGCATCATAGTATAGTGAAACCCAACCTCTTTACACGCTTTCACCTTAAAATCAACATACGTCTGACTGGCTCCGTCATCACCAACAAGAATGATGGCGAGGTGCGGTATTTTTTTGTTCTGGGCTTTCCGTTCAGCGACCTTTTGCACAATCTCCAACTTAATATCATTGGCGACTTTGCGGCCATCAATTAACGTATATGTTGTTGTTTCAGTCATTATTATTATTCAATTTTCAACACAGCCATAAAAGCTTCCTGTGGAATCTCCACACTCCCCACCTGACGCATCCGTTTCTTTCCTTTCTTTTGTTTCTCCAATAGTTTGCGCTTACGCGAAATATCCCCGCCATAACATTTTGCCAATACGTTTTTTCGGATAGCGCTTAATGTTTCGCGCGCTACAATTTTCTGCCCTATGGCGGCTTGAATGGCAACTTCAAACATGTGGCGCGGAATCAATTCCTTCAACTTCTCACACAACTTTCTTCCCCACTCATGCGCCTTGTTTCTATGAACGATCGCAGACAATGCATCGATCTTTTCTCCATTCAACTGCACATCCAACTTCACCATATCGCTCTCTCGCATATCCATCAAATGGTAATCCAACGAAGCGTATCCTTTTGAAATGGTTTTTAGTTTATCGAAGAAATCGAATACAATTTCTGCCAATGGCATTTCAAACGTAAGCTCAACTCGATCCGAAGTTAGATAATGCTGGTTTTTGATTTGTCCTCGTCTATCAATGCACAATCCGATGATCGGGCCAATAAACTCAGACTTCGTGATAATTTGTGCTCGAATAAAAGGCTCTTCAATAAAGTTGATGGTAGTTGGATCAGGCATCTCGGATGGAGCATTGATATCCAACACTTTTCCGTTGGTGAGTGTTGCTTTAAATTGAACTGATGGTACAGTAGTAATCACCGTCATGTTAAACTCACGCTCCAATCGCTCCTGTATAATTTCCATGTGCAGCATGCCAAGGAATCCGCAGCGAAATCCAAAACCCAATGCCGCTGATGTTTCAGGCTCCCACACTAATGATGCATCGTTCAATTGAAGTTTTTCCATAGAAGCACGGAGTTCTTCAAACTCAGAAGTTTCTACCGGATAGATTCCGGCAAAAACCATAGGTTTCACATCTTCAAAACCTTTGATGGCTTCGCCCGGATTGCTAACCAATGTAATTGTATCCCCTACTTTCACTTCCTTCGCAACTTTAATCCCTGAAATCAAATAGCCCACATTACCGGCACTGATTTCATTCTTTGGGAATTTATCCAATTTCAAAACTCCGATTTCATCGGCTCCATATTGCTTGTCAGCATTTACAAACTTGATCAAGTCATTTTTGCGCATCGTTCCGTTAAACACGCGATAATAAACTTCTATCCCGCGAAAAGAATTAAAAACAGAATCAAAGATCATGGCTTGCAATGGTGCCTTCGGGTCGCCATTAGGAGAAGGCACACGGTTAATGACTGCGGCTAAAATTTCGGCAATCCCTCTGCCTTCTTTTGCACTGGCGTGAATCACAGATTCACGCGGGCAACCAATCAAATCAACAATTTGATCAGTGACTTCTTCGGGCATGGCAGCTGGTAAATCGATCTTATTTAAAACAGGAATGATTTCAAGATTATGTTCAAGTGCCAAATACAAATTTGATATGGTTTGCGCCTGTATTCCTTGCGCAGCATCCACGATCAAAAGTGCACCTTCGCAAGCAGCTATGGAGCGTGAAACCTCATAAGAAAAGTCTACATGCCCAGGTGTATCGATCAGGTTCAGGATATATTCCATTCCTTCGAACTTATAATTCATCTGGATCGCGTGCGATTTGATGGTAATGCCTTTTTCTCGCTCCAAATCCATGTTGTCGAGCACTTGCGCATGCATCTGCCGATCCGTAAGGGTGCCGGTAAACTCCAAAAGTCGGTCAGCCAAGGTGCTTTTGCCGTGGTCGATATGAGCAATGATGCAAAAATTGCGGATGTTCTCCATTCCAGCCATTCGGTCCTATTAATTTAAGCCGCAAAGGTAGCCAGAAAGACTGTGTTTAGAAATTAAAAAAATAGCATTTCTCGCCTGAATTGGGAATCTCTTGATCTGTAGGTATTCACACAAGATCGCATTTGGCAATATAGATTTTCACTCAAATTCCCATCGAAAAATATTTATAGATAAATTCGAAGGACATAAGACTCTCCCATGAAAATTACATTCTTCTCGTCAAAGCCATACGACAAAGATTCATTTAATAAGCAAAACGAGAAATTCGGTTTTGAATTAGAGTATTATGAAACTCACTTAGGTCCTCACATCATTAACGCGATAGAAAACACAGAGGCCGTCTGTGTTTTTGTCAACGACAAAGTGGATGCTCAAGTTATCGAGTCACTTGCAAAAAAAGGAGTCAAAGTAATTGCATTGCGATGCGCAGGTTTTAACAATGTTGATTTACATGCGGCTAAAGCCAGCGAATTAAAGGTTTGTCGGGTGCCCGCTTATTCACCTGAAGCTGTTGCAGAACATGCAGTAGCTATGTTGCTTACTTTAAACAGAAAAATACACAAAGCTTATAACCGAGTACGTGAACAAAATTTTTCATTAAATGGACTTTTGGGGTTTGATGTGTATAAGAAAACAGTTGGTGTTATAGGCACAGGCAATATTGGCAGGGCATTTTGCAAGATCATGTTGGGTTTTGGTAGTGAAGTGATTGCATATGATGTCGCCGCCAATAAAGAGTTAGCAGCTCTGGGTGTCGAGTTCAGGTCGATGGAGGAGATATTCAAACATTCAGACATCATCTCATTGCACTGTCCTTTAAATGATCAAACCAAACACATCATCAACAGCACCAGTATCCCTTCAATGAAAAAAGGAGTAATGTTAATCAACACGAGTCGTGGTGGATTGATTGATACGAAAGCTGTAATCGATGCATTAAAGTCAAAACAAATTGGTTATTTGGGAATTGATGTTTATGAGCAGGAAGAGGAACTTTTCTTCCGCGACCTCTCAACTAACATTATTGAAGATGATACCATTCAGCGGCTGATGAGCTTCCCGAATGTTTTAGTGACCGCACACCAGGCTTTTTTCACTACCGAGGCATTGCAACAAATTGCGGAGGTCTCTTTGAACAACATCAAAATGCTGATGGAAGGAAAGAAATTAGATAATATTGCTGCACAATTAGCCTGAAGATCGATGAATGCAGTCAACTCAAAAAACCGAATTCAATCCATCGACATTTTACGGGGCGTAGTAATGGTCATTATGGCTTTGGATCATGTGCGTGATTTTTTTTATAAGGCTGATTTAGGCAAGGCTGCTGATGCTGCTTTGAATCCAACCAACCTAGAAACAACTTACCCAATGCTTTTCTTAACACGTTGGATCACTCACTTCTGCGCACCACTTTTTGTTTTCCTAGCCGGCACCTCCATTTATATGATGTGTTTGAGGAAGCCCAAGAAGGATCTGAGTTTATTTTTGATCAA
>Ga0207112_1016_pt1 | contig 40336 bp, 29 predicted proteins | sample Alteio_BWMinHeat_72_FD_153549 | JGI IMG/M metagenome (GOLD analysis project Ga0207112, IMG submission 153549) | Enriched cells from forest soil in Barre Woods Harvard Forest LTER site, Petersham, Massachusetts, United States -... | ecosystem: Environmental > Terrestrial > Soil > Temperate forest >...
ATACGCCAAATCGGGCTATTTCTTGGGGTTGGCTGCCGCTGGTCAAGCGTTTTGATCTCGGATACTCGCTCGATTGGCGCAACGGCTTCCCGTTCAGCATCGTCGACCAGGACCAGCGCCTGGTTGGGCTGCCGAACTCCCAGCGCTTGCCGGCTTACTTCTCGCTTAATCTTCAGGTCGAGCGACGGTTCCACGTCTTGGGATTTCTGTGGGCTCTAAGGGGTGGTTTTGACGACATTACGAACCGGCAGAATCCTTCCGGAGTGAACAGCAACATTGACTCGCCACAGTTTCTGACTTACGCGGGCCTTCAACATCGCGCTTTTATTGGGCGGGTCCGCTTCTTAGGACGCAAGTGAAATCGGGGCCCAAACGTTCCACGAGAAACACTTTCCTTCCGCCGCTCTCGCTTTCCTAAACGATCGTGCCCCGAATCATGGCGCCCTACTCGACGACAAGATCATAGGGCCCAGGCCGATGTCAAAGATGGCATAAAGTTACGCCCTCGGACCTCACCTTCGATGTGAGGGCGCGCGACGCAGCGACATCCGCCAGGTTAGCTCCAAGGCGCATCGAAGGCGACCAGCGAACCCCAGCGGAAGATCGGGAATCCCAGCCAACCGCGCCGCCGCCTATTCGCCCGCGCCCGGATAGACCTGAGTGCCGGGATTATAGATTCTCCAATCAAACCAATAGTCTTTCAGAGCGTAGACCTTCTTCAGTTCGCGACCCTGGTATTTGCCGCTCAGCGCCTTGCCGGTAAAGTCCCATTCGCTCCCGGTCTGTGCGTCCACGAGGCGCAGGGGTTGCGACTCTGGTTTTGCGAAGAACTCCAAAGGCTGCCCGTCGATTCGGCTTTCGAAGGCGCGCAGGGATTTCTTGTCTTCCGCGACGGCGATGATAATCGGAACATCCCCAAGGGTGTCTTTGATGGGGCTCTGCTTCTGAATAACCGCGAGCGGATAGGCCTTGGCGGCGCCGCCCAACTTGATGCCGACGATTTGGGTCCGTGGGCCCAGCGTCGAGTCTGACTGCAACTGGGCAAACACCGGGTAACGCGCGGTGTGCTCTTCCCAATCCTGCGAAAACGATTTCCAGCCTGTGCTGTCATCGGGCCGCAGCACTCGTCCTTGCGGATGTTCCTTTTTCCAGAGCGCGAACGTGACTTCGTCGTGCAGCACTGGATTGAGGTGTTGCCCCTTGAGCGCGCCGAAAATAGCCTCTCCGCTGACCTGCTGCCACCACGAGCCCGTCTCGTCATCAGTCATGAGAAAGTTCTGGTTGTTTATGCCCGACAGATGAAACGTCAACTGGCGGTTTGCCGATGTCGCTTCCCACACCAGACCGGTGTGACAGAGCGTTCAGTAAGTTACCGCAACCGGCGAGCCTCCGATGATGTCTTGTACGACGTGATGGTAGGCGATTTGCCGGACCGGATATGCGGCCGACTCGCCGTTCAACTCAACTGCCAGGACCAGGTCGTCGTCCGCAACGAAGCTTGCTTCGCTTGCCTTAGCAAAGGCTGCGTTGGGCAGCGGCTTGAAAAGCCACTCGAAATGATTCTGCCGGGCAAACCACGCGGCAAGCAGGAGCGGAAACAGGGGCAGGAAAAGAGTCGCTTTGCGCCACCACCTGTGTGTCCGCTTCCACCAATAGAAGATAAGCAAGATGGCTGCGGCCAGCGCGACAACAGTGACGACCGGCGACCAATGCCGCAACGTGTACGACAGCGTAAGTATTCCCGGAGTCTGCAGTTTGAAGGGCTGGATGTACCAGGCCGGGATTATCACTGCCGCGAATGACGCGGCTGCAATTGCCGCCAGGAGCAGCCAGCGCACCCAGTGGCGGCCTCTCGCAGGGTGGGATGAATCGGTCTGCATTTAAACTCTCCTCTTTACTGTTTGGCGCCGCTAGGCGCTCCGCGAGGCTCTTGTTTTGCGCACAACCGCGGCGAGCCACAAGAAGCCAATCGCCAGGAACGGCGCCAGGTAGATTAGCATGTCCCAACGGCCGTAGCCTGGCGGAGTGACTTCGACCGTCGCCGTCGTTTCGCCGTTGCCTTGGGCGCTCTCCAGGCTAATGCGAACGCGCCAAAACTCCTGTGCGTCAAACGGGATCAGAGCCTTGTACTGCGTCTGGTCGTTTGGATGCTCACGATCCGCCGCAAAAACCGCTTCGGCAAGCCGCCCGCTGGTGGGCTGCACTCCGATTTTGACGCTCAGGTCGCCGGGAATACTGCCGCCCGGCGCCGCATTGACAATAACAAAGAAAGTGCCTGTTCCGACATTCGGATCGGCCCAAACGGAGATCACGCAGGGGCCAACCTGCTGATCGACGATAATGGGGAAGGGCGGCCCATTGTGCGCCCGCGCCGCCGCGGGGGCTAGGAACATCGCCGCCGCCATGGTCGCGATCGTTATTTTCGCAACCGCCCTTGTCGATAGCCTTATCGTCAGCAGCGTCAATGCATTCGGTTCTCGCTGTCGCACCCTCCCATTGATCGGCTGGCAAATCCTCATAGTTCCTCGAAGACGAGCTAATTGGCAAATGGGGGAGTGAGTATCAGAACGAGTAGAGTAACAGACCAGAGAACCGGACCCTTTCTCCTTCTCCCCTTTGTTGGTCTGGCTCGGCGATTCTCGTGGGTTGCGCGTCCGCCAACTAAAGTTTGTCGGACTTTCATCCGTTATCCTTCAACCTTCATCCTTGCCCAAGAAGCGTGCCGCGCATCTCCATCGGCTGGGACATGAGCCAGAGCGCGGCGATCCATAGCACGACTGCGACGCCGCCCCAGATGGCAAAGACTCTAAACCGGCGGCTCGTCTTTTCCGACTGGGCCATGCGGTGGCTGACCAACAGCGAGCCCACCAGCCCGAGCCCAAGAAAGCCAAGCTCGAATGCGTGGACGGCATTTTTCGGGAGCCCGACCAGGCTCCAACGCGGTTCGCCTAACAGGTGCAAGCCTATGCTTGCCGCGGCGCTCTGCGTCACCGGTATGAGCGTATAGAGCCCGGTTAGGAAGTGAAACCCATAGTGAGCCAGCCAGATGCCGAACCCAAGCGGGGCGAGAGCGTAGGAATAGCGCACCGCAATCGGCAACCAGGCGCCCTGCGCCCCTCCCCAGGAGCGCGTCAGCCACGTCGCAGCGCCAACGAGTAGAGCCGGTTCTACGATTAGGAACATCGCAAAAATCAGACCGAGGACCGGAGCCTCGTGACCGGCGTGGAGGCATCCCGCCATCCAGCTTTCGAGGGCATAGACCGGACTGACCATGCCAAACGCGTTAAGCAGCGCGCCGAAGGTAAAGACGATCGTCAGCGCCGCCAGGTCCCGCCGCCGCGAAAAGAAGCCAATGCCGGAGCGCATCGGGTCGGTCATCAACTCTTCCGCGGGCAGTCTGCTCAATATGCCGACGTTGTCGTGCGGGCAAGCCTGCACGCAATCGAGGCAAAACGTGCAGTCCATATTCCCAACCTTGCGCGGTTGAAAGAGCGCCAACTCGCAGCCGCGTTGTATCACCACAAGCGGCGCCGCCGGCTCGCGCCGGCCGCGGATGCAGTCTTTCGTGTGACAGCTCACGCAAACGTCCAGGTCTCGGACCTTCACCACAAGCGGCGACGCCGTCGAAGCCACAAAGTTGAACTGGCCAATGGGGCAAACAAACTTACAGAACGAAGCGTGCTTAAAGAATCCGTCCACAGCCAGCGCGCCGGCGAAGTAAGCGCTAATCAGCCAGGCGGTCCACCACGGCGACGCCCACAAATCGAAGAGCTCGTAGAGGAAAAGAATCGCGACAAACAGGCCGATCGAAAGCCACTTGTTGCGCAGCCGGCTGGGCCAGTTCCACCGCGGACGGAAGAACCGCCGCACCAGGTTCCGAACCAACATAAACGGACAGGCCAGACAGAAGAAGTTACCCGCGATCAGCAAGATCAACACGAGGGCGCCGCGAAAATGCACCCAGCTCAACGTAGTTGCGAGATTCCTGGGCGCGAGCGGCGGACCGAACAAACCGTGCAGAATCATGGCGATGCTGACGGCGAATAGCGGGATTTGGAGTGCGGTGCGGGCATGGCGCCAGCGCAGCAAGCGTCCGGGGAACCGGGTGCGCAAGAGATCAAACTGACGCGCCGTGGAAGTTGCTTGGGACGAGGCTGGGGCGACTGAATGCACGATTAGAATTAGTCCGGCCGGACTCCCTTGATCTCGAACCGCTGTTCCTGCTTCTCCCCGTTCGATAGGGTCAAATGAACCAGGACGATCCAGTCTCCCGCCATCGAAAACTCCAGAGGGGCCTGGTACCGTCCGGGTTCCAGCTCTTTAGCTTCGCCGGTTGCGGGGCCCATGCCCGCATGCGACATAACGCCTTCGATTGCGATGTGCGCGCCGGCGACCGGTTTGCCGCCGGCGTTCGTCAGCCTGAGTCCGATCATAGCCGACCCAACGCGAGCGGGACTGGGCGCCACATCGTGCTCAACCGTAATGGCCGTCGCCGACTCGACCGGCCGATGACACCCTGCCGCGGAGAGGGCGAGCAAGATGCAGGCCGCCAGTTCCCTCGTAATCCGCTCGCGCTTTCCGCCCTTGTCCTGCGCCTGCCCGGCGCCAGGCGGCCTTCGCATCATCCCTAACCTCTCAGCTCGCGACGTCCTAGTCACCACCGCCTGACTAGCCCGCGGTGGCGCTCGCCGCATGCTGACGCAGTGCACATGTGCACGCGGCTGTCCGTTCTTCCCCCTTGGGCGGGAACATGTGGTAGTACATGCCGATCATCATCGGAATGAAGACGATTCCGTTGTAGAACAGGTGCAGTTCGACGCGCGGAATCACCAGTTGCAGGATGCTCATCGGGACCGGAGAATGAAACAGGTTATGCCCGGTGATGGCTTGAACCTGAAGCAGCCCGTGTTCGATGTGATGCCAGAACTGGATCACCAGCGCCGCCGTCCACCACTTGCGGGAAAGACCCGTGAAGCCCTTGCGCAATACCCAGAGCCCGATCAGCATCACCAGAGCATACCCGTAGTGCAGCGCTTCCGAGCTCACCAGCCACGGGAAGAACAGCCCCAGAAAGCCGCCAGCTTTCGGCCGCGGCCAGCCCAGATAGAAGATCTGCCACGCCTGCGCCAGGTGCTCAGCCCAGTGCGCCAGCACGATAAACATGAAGCCTTGCAGCGCACGCTTGTGCCAGGTGGAATTGAGTTTGTCGTAGAAGCTGGCTCCTGAACTCGGCGCCAGTCCGATCCCCGACATGCTTGAACTTGAGGCAGCCATATGGCCCTATCTCTCCTTCCTTTTAGAAAGTATATGCGGCGGCAAGATTGAGATGGTTGTTGTTCTGCCGGCCCGCAAACAGGTACTGCGTTTCCAAGCGGCGGTATTCGAGCCCCCACGAAAGCTGCGGTGAGAACTTGTAGCGCAGGCACGAGGCGAACGCTAGATTGCGCAGCCGCGCCTCGCGCTTGCTTAGGCTGATGAAATCCTTATCCCGCGGATCTTCGATGCCGAACGACTCAAAGATGGTGAAGCGGTCGCCCAGAATCGGCGGCGTGAAGCCGAGCTGCGTCCAGCCGCCGCGCGTGCCCGGAGCCCTGGGTCCGCCTGGAACCAGGACGTTCCCCGCTTTATAGGCGAAATCGGGGGTGAAGGTCTGGGAAACGTCGCCCGCAAATCCACCCAGATTGCGGCCAAAGAAGGCCTCGCCGGCGAACGTCAGCCGCTTGACCAATGGCATATCCCAATCGGCTGAGACGCCCATCACATCGATGTCGGTATTGTGGGGCGATCCGATCACTCGCTCACGGCCGTAGTGAACCGAGATGCCGATTGTGCCGGCTCGATTCGCGCCGAGCCAATCCTTGCCGTTCACCGCCAGCCGGCTCTCGAACGCAGGAATGCGGGACGCCGCTCCGCCGCCCGGTTGCAGCACGAACGGGTTTGTGTTCGGCGCCGGGTAATCCCCGGTCGTGGAAGCAAGGACAGCTCCCGCCCAGGAGATCTTGCCGTCCAGCCAGCGCTGCTCTAGACGGATCTGCGGAATGCGGGCGAAGAGGTTGCCGCCTGCCGCGAACTCGGGCGTTCCAACCGAGGCCAGCGAGACCGGGTTGCCAGGCGAAAAGATGGTCCAGTCCTGCCCAACCTGTAAGGTCGTGTTTTTCCAATCCAGCTTAAAATAGGCCAGGCGCAGGCGGACGACGCCGAAATCCTCGCCGATGCCGATCGCCGGGAAGCCGCCGGTGAAGTCGGTTTCGAAAACACCGCTCGATTTGGCGCCGGCGATCTCCGGACCTTCAAAACGCAGGCCCAAGCGCGATTCGCGCGCCGTGGCGCTGGTGTTGCCCACTCCTGTAGGCGTGGCGAAGAGCGGGACATCCGCGTTGTTGGTCCCGCCGCTGTTGCCGAACAGGCTGACATGCAGCAGCGCGTACGGAATCACCCGGACCGGGCCGATTTGGACGCCGGGCCGGTGTTCCTCTTCCGGCTTGGACTGGGTGTTGGCGGTTGCCCCTGCCGGAGCAGCCGGAGTTATTGCGGCTGGCGATGCGACGGCTGCCGTTGCGGAGACCGCTGTCGACGCCGTGCTGCCGGTTGTGGGCGTTGGGCCCGTCGCTGCGTTTGCCGCCGCCGAGTTTGTCGTCAGTGAACTGGACTGTTTCAGCAGCCTCATCTCTTCGCGCATCAGCTCCATCTCGGCTTCCAGTTGCGCGACGCGCTTTTGCAATGCCTCTTCGGCGGATCCCGGCGCGGGCCGTTTCTCGGACTCCGCCGCGACCCCAGACGCTGCCGCCGTCCCAGACCCCGCCGTCCCAGAAGCGGCGGCGGCGGCAGCCGAGGCTGCAGTTCCCGGCGTCACGTCGGCCCGGGTTTGCGCCCAGGCTGCGGAGGTAATCAGCAATGCCAAAGCAATGCTCGGCAATATTGTCAGCGCTCCTCGTGTTCCATCTCTCATGTGTTTGGTAGATCTATCCTCCTCAAAGTTCTGTGGCGCAAAGGTCGTCCCGGAATCCCTTTCTCGGCCCTGGCGGTTCTGTTCGGATTACCCTGCTCTGCCGCTAGAGAATCCAGCGCCGCGCGCCTGAAATGCAATCTGTTTGGAAATAGCGCTCCCGCCAGCGCCCATCCGTCGCCCGATTTGACCAAATTGAGTCTGCGATTGCGGGTCCAGTCCCAAGTCTTCAGTGACAGCGGTCACCTTACCACGCGAGATGAAGCCTGTCACTTAACCAAAGAAAGAGGCGCTTCTCTAACTTATGGCAGAGGGCGCCGGAAATGAGCAGCCCCGGAAATGAGCAGCCCCGGAAATGAGCGGACGCCGGAAATGAGCGCGCCACGAGCTAAACTTGGGCCGTCTCGATAAGCTTCGGTCTAACAAGGCGGCGAAGGCCTTTGCCTTCAAGCGAGGACGGCTGATTGGGGAGGGAAACGGGAAAGTGGATGACGGCATCGAGAGAGCGGCGAAACGTCGAGTCGGGAATTCTGTCGGAGAATCGGGCAGTCGAACCGCTGCATGGTGGTTAGGGACGCCGGCCGCCCCTAACCACGCCCTGTGTTCACTGCGGATTATTTCTTCAGGATCTGCTCTTGATTCTTGAGGATGGCCTCCTGATTGGTCAGGACGGTGTCCAGCTTCTCCTGGTTCCCGATGATCGCTGTCTGGTTCTTCAGCACGTCCTCGAGCTTGTGCTGGTTGGCCAGGATCTGTTCCTGGTTAGCGAGAATCTTCTCCTGGTTTTCGATTATTCTTTCCTCGTAGGATTTCGTTGCTCCCGGATTTGACATCTTGACTGGACTCCTTTTTCTCCGCAGTTGACGAATTATCTTGCGACTCCGCGCTGCAATGGCGGTTCAGCATCCGCCGCAATGCGGAGCGTTCTGCTCATTCAGACTCTTTCGGACTCCACTGAGGCGCTAATTATACACACGATCCGCCGGTTTGCCAGTGATTGCTATCAGGCCCTGAGAACCGTCCCTCAAAACCTGATGTACAAGGTTTACAGGATGGCGATTAAAGGCGGGAGGATTCTCGATTCTGAGGATTGGATGATGCGCGGCGCATCGCGGTTCCAAAAACAAGAGGCTGCGCGAGTCCTGTCAAAGGAGCTCCCAGCTTTAATCCTGTTTGTCGTGCATATCCTGTGATATACAGTAGTTCTCATGAGACTTGGCAAATTCTCGCTCTCGCTCATTGCACTGCTGATCGGCATGGCGGCGCTTACGGCGCCAACGGCCAGCGGAGACAATGTCAATGCGCAAACGGCCGGCCCCCAGAATCCCAGCGGCGCTCAGAATGCTGGCGCACTGAATGTAAGTTGTGATACTGGGACGGGCGTGCTCTACGGGACCCTGGAGCTGCCTGCCGCCAAGCCGCCCTTTCCCATCGCCCTTCTCATTGCCGGGTCCGGCCCGACCGATCGCGATGGGAACTCGCCCATGCTGCCAGGAAAGAACGACGCCCTGAAGATGATTGCCCAGGCTCTGGCCGCGCGGGGCATCGCCTCCTTGCGGTATGACAAACGCGCGATCGCCGCAAGCAAGGCCGCCGGCCTCAAGGAAGCCGATCTGCGCTTCGATATCTATGTGGACGATGCTGTCCGCTGGGGCCAGCAACTGCGCAAAGACGGCCGCTTCAACGCCCTCGTCATCGCCGGCCACAGCGAAGGGTCGTTGATCGGCATGCTCGCGGCGCAAAAGCTCGGCGCAAGCGGCTACGTCTCGATTGCGGGCCCGGGAAGGCCCGCCGCCACGATCATTATGGAGCAGGTCCGGGCCCAGCCGATCGGGCCGGACCTGCTGAAACAGGTGGAAGATGTCGTTAAGTCGCTGGAAGAGGGGCGCCAGGTGGAACCCGTTCCGGCCGCGCTAGCGCCTATGTTGCGCCCGAGCGTGCAGCCTTATCTGATTTCCTGGTTCAAATACGACCCGGCGCGGGAAATCGCCAAGCTCAAGATGCCCGTCCTCATACTGCAAGGAACCACGGATATCCAGGTGAGCGTTAACGACGCAAAACTCCTGGCAAGCGCGCTTCCGGCGGCGAAACTCGTGATGCTCGACGGCATTAATCATGTGCTGAAGGAAGCGCCCGCGGACCGGGCCAAACAGGTCGCTTCCTACAGCGATCCTTCATTGCCAGTGTCACCCCGGCTCTTGGAGGAGGTGATCGGCTTCATAAACGGGCTGAAGCCACAGAAGTGAAGGACGGAGACTCGGAGCACGCCTTCGGCAACGCAGGGTGAGTAGAGGACTGGCCTCCCCCTGAGGCGGCGCCCTATTATAGCGGGGTGCCAAGAAAAAGCAGCCCGCTTGTTCCAACCGCGGCGCGATCGGCCGATAAGATAAAAGCCGGCCGGAGCCAATCAACCTCCGCCCTTCGCCAGACCAGCGCCTCGGATCCACCGCGGCGAGACATCTCGGCCGACCCTGAACTGTGCTTCGAGCGTCAAAAGGACTGGGCCGCGTGGCTCAGCAAGAGCCACAACAAGTCGACGGGCGTCTGGCTGAAGTTCGCCAAGGCGGGCTCTGGAATCCAGTCTATCTCCTACGCCGAAGCGATCGAGACGGCCCTCTGCTATGGTTGGATCGACGGCCAGAAACGCGCCTTTGACAAGTCCTGGTGGCTGCAGAGATTCACGCCCCGCGGCGCCAAGAGCATCTGGTCGAAGATCAACCGCGAAAAGGCGGAAGCCCTGATCGCGCGCGGCCAGATGAAGCCCGCCGGCCTGAAGGCGGTTGAGAGCGCAAAGCAAGACGGACGTTGGGAGCAAGCCTACGACTCGCCGAGCCGCTCAACCGTCCCCATCGATCTGCAGCAGGAACTGGACAGAAACCCAAAGGCGAAGGCCTTCTTTGCCACTCTAGACAGCGCCAACAGATACGCCGTCCTCTGGAGGATTCAAACCGCGAAGAAGGCGGAGACGCGAGCCAAGCGCATCGAGAAGTTCATAGAGATGCTTAACAATCACGAAACATTGCACCCTTCAAGATCAGGATCACGGTCTGGGTAAAGCCGATCTGGTTTGAGCGGGCCGCCTGTGTTACACGCCTGGAGCGTCGCCGTTTGGCCTCGATCTATCAGCTTCCCAGCTTTCCTGCCGACCAGCGCGGTCGCCGGACTCTTATCTTGGGCGGCTGGCGGCTAGCCCGGGGAATGGCAATCTCACCAGTGCCAAACCTGATCGTGGTCTTGCATCAGTGATGCGATTTCGCGGGCGCGGATCATCTGTACGCCTCCCGCGCAACTTTCGGCATTTATGCCGCGCTCGGTCACGTCATCCTCGACCGCATAGACCTTCACCCCCTTGCTCTGAAGCGCCGCGATATCCGCCATCGGCCGCGCCGGATGGTTGACTGCGGCCTTGCCGATGGTCAATCGCGGACATTCCTGCTTGACCAGATAGTTGACCGCGTTTCCCCGCAGCAGCACTGTAAGGTCGGCTCCAGCGTTCCTTAGCGCGCGGCTGAGCCACAGGATCGTGTCGTCCTGCTCTTCCAGAGTCGCGCGGTATGCGGTTTCTACAATGTTCAAGATCTTCATCGCGTCTATCTCCTCTCATTTGGTGGGGATGACCAGCGTGTTCGTCGATTCCGATGCCATTCTGAGGAAATCGGCCGGGCTGCCCCGTTTCACGCCCTCCACCACGCTGACGGCGCCGCGCTCGTCGACGCATAGACCGCAATTGACCCAATTCAGGTGCGGCGACTCCGCGCCCATCTCCAGCAGCGCCGCGACGAAATTCTTGGTAGTGGGGTGGTCTTCCTCTTCCACTGTCGTGCCCTTGACCGGGTTGGCGTGCGGCGCCTGCTCTTTCAGGGGCAGGCAAACCGCTCCCTCGTACGCAAAAACGTCGACGCTGATGCCCTGCTTCAGGGCGGCCTCGATGATTCGAAACGCTGTCGCGGTGTTGGCCGATTCATACGGCGGGTCCATCAAAGCTATCGTGAGTTTCTTGCCGGCCATGGCTATCTCCTTTCTAAGCACACCCGAACCGGAATGGCTGAATTAGTTCTCATCGTTCTGGCGTCGCTTGGAAGGCGACCCCTACTCCACATCCTTACTCCACATCCTTCGAGGTGATGTCAATCGTAATCATAAAGCCGTTTGTGCCTTTGAACTCAAACGGCTTGCTTCCTGCGTGGTAGCCTTCGACCAGGTTCGGCATCAGAACAAACCCATCATTGCGTGGGATACCTGCATATTTTAGATTCTTGATCACCACGGGTTCGCCCGTCATTCCTGGGAGTCGGCGCAACGCCACCTCGGCCGTCTTGCCGTCGTCCAGTTTAGCGTCGGCTTGATCCTTGGTTGCCGTCCATTCCATCCGCGCATCGCTCGCAACGCTAAACGAATTCCATTTACCCGGATAGACATACGGCAGTATGGCCAGAATGCCATCGCGTTGCTGTTTCTTCACTGAAGGGTCAAAGGTTACGATGGCCCAGTCCATCTGGCCCATTGAAAAGTCGCCCCCAAAATCACCCGATAGCCAGAACATGGAGCCGTCAAGTTTGACGTTGCCGTACATTCCCTTGTTTACCTTGAAGGCGTTGTTGAACAAGCAGAAATGACCCGCTGTTGCGCCGTGCCCTTCGTGGAACGCGGGCTTTGGATTGAAGTAGCATTGGCAGAACATCGGGCAACTGCAAGCCTCTATGATCGTCGCATTCAGCGCCCAGCCGGGCTTGTTGCCTTGGCCAGCGCCTGTGCCAATGCCAAGAAACAACACGGTTACAAGTAGCATCGGGATTCGTATGCGCATGATGAACCTTCTCTTAATGCCACATCGCCTTCGTGTTCTCGCGGGCCAGGAGCTCCACGAGAGTATCGATGCTTGCTTGGTGAACTGCAGCGAGCAGCTCACCGTCGTTAATCCCGCGCTCGTGCAGTGAGAAATCGTCGGCAAGCAAGGTGACGCCGGCCTCAGCCAACTCCGCAAGGCAAGAGCCGCGGGCTTTGGCGCGCGCCGCAAGCACGCCGTTCTGGACCAGAAAAACCACCACCTCGTTGCCTTGCTGCTTCAGTCCGGCCGCATTTTCCGCGACGAACCGCACGTCGCGAGATTCAAAAGGGTCTCTGGATTCGATAAACACATAACTGCTCATCAGATTTACGTCTCCTTTCCTATGTCGAATCAGGCGCTCCAGACCAGCGTCGATTAGGATTTTCAAACAAAAGAGACTGAGGGAGAGACAACCCCAGCCGGCTTATACCAGCCCCAGAGGTAAAGACGGTTGGAAGCGGCCATTCCTCTCACTTCGCTGAAGGACAGGCGTCGTGGCCTTGGTTTGGCGAAGGTTCGACCCAAACTACCCGTGGAGGTTACGGGCCGAGCAGGTCGTCGGCGGAGCCGCTGGGGGCGAGGGAGTAAAGCAGGACCAATTTATAGGATTGCCGGGTTCGATTTGGCCGCAGCCTGTTGTATTCTTAGGCAACGCGGCGGGTTGGGTTTCGCGGCAGCGCTTGCCTCGGGCAGAGGCAAGCGCCGCGGGTTCTAATTGGGCTACAGTTTGCTGATGGCGCCGCCGGGCGAATTGAGTCCGCTATTTGCCACCCAAACGTTGGCGCCGTCAAAGGCAACGGCAAAAGGGGAGGGGCCGACTTTGAAGCTGCCCAGAAGAGCGCCGTCGCTAGCTCGCAGTTTGGTCGCCGTGTTGGAAGCAGCATTGGCGGTCCAGATGTTGACCCCGTCAAAGGCAAGTTCCTCTGGAGTCGCGCCCGCTGGGAATGCCCCCAGTGCCGCGCCGTCGCTCGGGCGGAGTTTCGTCACGGTATTGTCCCCCGTGTTGCTCACCCAGATGCTGGTCCCGTCGTAACACAAATACTGGGGGATGCTGCCGACCGTAAAGACGCCGAGGTTCGCGCCGTCGCTGGCGCGGATCTTGGTGACGTTCTCTTCGTTGGCAACCCAGATGTTGGCCCCGTCGAACGCCATTCCAACCGGGAAGCCGCCGATTGGAAAGACGCCAAGGATGGCGCCGTCGCTCGGACGCAGTTTCGTTAAGGTCTTGGGGCCGAAGTTAGTGGCCCAGATGTTGACTCCGTCGAAGGCGAGCTTTTGAGGTTGTGGCGCCGCAAAATCGCCGAGGACGGCGCCGTCGCTGGCGCGCAGCTTAGTGATCGTGTTCTGAAAGGTGTTGGCCACCCAAATATTGGCGCCGTCAAAGGTCAGCGACACCGGCCCCGACGTGCTGAATGCGCCGAGAATCTCTCCATCGCTCGGCCGCAGCTTTATGACGTGAAAGAGGTCTGCCACCCACAAGCTGGCGCCGTCAAATGCCAGGCTGCTGGGGAACGACGGAGAGCCAAGGGTAAAGGTAGTTGGCGCCTGATTGGCATCGTACCATTTGAGCATTGCAATCTGGTGCGGGTTGTAGCCCAACCCCGCCGGTCCGTGAGGACCTTCTGGCCCTTGCGATCCCGTCTGGCCCTGAGGCCCGGGTTGCCCTTGCGCGCCTTGCGGTCCGGGAGGGCCCTGCGGCCCCGGAGGTCCTTGCGGCCCGGCGGCAAAGTCGACTACCGATATCGTCGCGTACGGCAGGGTCCCATTCACGAGGCTGAAGTAACGCGACTGAAATGTCACGTCGCCTGATCCAATCTGGCTGTTCGCCGTCAGGCTCACCTTTACGGAGAAGGCGTCGCCATATGCGAACAACTTCGCGGCCCCGGTGTAAGTGATAACAATCTGGTTGTGGGTGGTCCCGAAGGCGACGTTAAAGTCTCCCGTTGTTAGCGTCGCGGAACTGAGCAGCGGTTGTGTTGCGAAGGCGGTTACTGTTCCAATTGATGTGCTGAAGCTGAATCTGAACGTGTCGCCGGACTGCAGAGTGATCGGGGTTGCCGGATTGGTGGAAGAGACGGTTAGGAACGCGTTGGCGGGCTGCCCTGCCGCAAACAGCGCGGGAGTGATGGCGAACCCAACGTTAGGACCAGTCTGCTGTTGCGCTAAGGCGGCTGTGAGCAGCGGACCGGTCATTCCAAGAAGACCTGTAAGGCATAACAAGACGATCATTGTGACCCGAATAGGCTTCATTGAAGGAATCCTCCGTGCGAGCGAATTGTCGGCTTTCGCCTTAAGAGAGCGCTTTTTCCGGAGGGCGAGAAACGCCATCGGACCGGTTTCCCCTTTCGGGCCTTATGACTGGCGCGGGCGTGTGCGACCTCCATCTTGCGCTCAGGTCAAAGCGCTCTCACTGAGGAAGGCGGGAATCGGCTCAGAAAGCGATCATCTCGCCGGATTCGGCGCCGTGCCCCAAGCATTGCCCGCCTAAAGGCAGTTCTATCGGCCTGGTGGGGCCGGCAACCCGCTCGTAGTAACCGCCGTTTGGCGGGCAGTGCAATGAAACCGAGCGCCTCGAAACGATCCAGGCATCTGGGTAAAGCGCAAGTTCAATTCGACTGGAAATGCGCGAGCCACAACTTCACGCCGCACGGATCCCCGTGCAACTTAGCGTGACATGAAGCGTTCATTAAGGGTGACTGATCGCAGACTCGGACCTTTTTGGGTCCTTTTCGCTCCGAAACCATAAGAGAGGTCAGCGGGCGATGTTGTTGCGTAGATCCCGATGCGTCAAAATCTTCACGGCAGCCTCTGTTCTCGCTATCGCCGGCTTAGTCGCGGCGTTGCAGAGCGCGGGCGCCAGGCCCGTTAGACAAGCGGTCGAAAGACCGTTGATCTACTCGGCTGATCCCGACGATCCTTGGAACGGCATCTTTGCTTGTCTGTTCACCCGACGGTTCGAAGCTCGCCTTTCCGATGATTTTGATGCCGGGGCTCCGTTTACCGACTTCGACCCTCACGGGCTGCAGCGGCCGATCCACGTGAGCACTCGCCTGTTTGAGCGGTTCGAAGAGGGAGATCGCGCGATAGAACCCCTCTACCCGTCCTTTATCACCGACATCGGTCCGGCCCAGGTCGTATCCGATCCGCTTTACTCGCGGCTCAAGGAGGCGTTGACCGAAGCCCTGAAGGACAAAACGGCGCGCCCCGCACTCGATCGCGCGCTGATGCAATGCGATGTTTGGGCGGCGCACGATATCCTCTTTCGCCAGGATTCCCTCAGGCGGGCTCATCCCTCTTCCTCCGACAGCCTGGACGTTGGCAAGCGCACAAGTGAGATTCTGAGTCTTCTCGGGCGATTCGTTGAGAAGCTGGCTCTGAGCCCGGGCGAGATCGTCGGGCTTCCAGACAATTATGACGCCGCCATCCGCGCCGGGCTGGAGTTGCCCCGCCTCTTCGATCGCGCCAGCGGCTGGATTGAGATCCGGTGGTTTCCGGATCGCCTGCACGATTACGCCGCGAGTTTCCGCCGCGCCGCGCGCATCTTCATCCTGCCGTCATCGCCGCCACGCGACAAACAAGAGTTCCTCAACAGCCTGCGACGCAACGACGGTGTCGGCAAGGTCGATGCTGTAGCGCTAGTCGTTCAAAACCTTCTGGTCGATGCAGCCGGAAGGGTCACGCCGAGCCGTCTTACCTACGATGTGCAGGTGCGGCATTTCGTCAAGGATGCGCGGGGAGCGTTGCTGCGAACAGATCCGGACGAATATGAACTGAGTCGCCGATTGCTGCTATCCGGCCGCGGCGCCTTCGCCCGCTTCGATGCGAAAGCGCCCGCCTACCTGTCAGATTCCGGCAATGACTACGAATTCGCGTCGCTGATTCGCGACCGTCGCGGCCGCGGCTCGCCGATCGTCGCTTCCTTGCGTTCGCGCTGCGCCGCGTGTCACGGCCAGAACCTGGATGGCCTGATGACGTTTAGCAAACAGGAGGTGTTGCCGGAGCCGGTCGCAGAGCTGAATCCCTCGCGCTACGAGCATGCGCTTTATGTCGCCAGCCGCAAGATGGCGAGTGATGATTTCAAGGCCCTGAGCACACATCCTCCCGTGCGTTAACGCGGTCGAAGCGGTCAGAGAATACCGTAGCATTATCCGGCAAGTATGGTAGATTTACTGGATTGGTCTTCTTGCGCTGGTGGGAGTAGTAAAAAGCAAAGGCTGTGTTGAGATTCCGGCGCGAGTGTGTAGATACGAAGAGACGAACCCTTCACGATTTGCATCAAAGGGTGTAGCGATCGGATGATGAGAAGGTTTGGCTGGAAAGAAAAGCGGGACCGGACGGGGGAGGACGCCCTCGCGGCGCATCGCGCCCCCATCACCTACGCCACCTCGATCGTGGGCGTCATTTTCGTGCTGCCGTTTGTCATCAATGACCTGCTTCAAGGGCGCCTCCTTCTAGGTCTGGGAGGGCTTTTCGTGGTCCTCATCTTAGGCGTGAACGCGGTCGCAATTCGTCTGAAGAAGGCGCCCCTGATTCCGTTTAGCCTGCTTCTTCCACCGATGGCGGTGGGGGTTGCCGTCTCGTTGCGCACCCAGGGCGTCATCGGGGCACTCTGGTGCTTTCCCACCGTGCTCTTCTTTTATTTTGTCCTGTCGCGCCGCGTGGCCAGTCTCTGCAGTTTTATATTGCTCGTCGTAGCGACCATAATGGGCTACCTTTACGCTGGCGCCGAGTTGACGATCCGATTCTCCATCACCTTCACGCTGACGGTCATCAACATAAACATCATCTTGAATGTTATCAGCGACCTGCAACGCCGGCTGCTCGACCAGGCCATCACCGATCCGCTCACCGGCGCCTTCAACCGGCGCCACATGGACTCTTGTCTCAGCGCGGCCATCGAACGAAACCAACGCGCCGCGGCGCCTGCGTCGTTGCTGATCATCGATGTCGATCACTTCAAGCGGGTTAACGATCACTTCGGCCACGCCGCCGGCGACCGGGTGCTCAAGGAGATCGTCACGCTCATCTCCCAGCGCGCCCGCAAGCTCGATTTGCTCTTCCGCATGGGAGGCGAGGAATTCCTTCTGCTCCTGCCCGACACGCGCGCCGGCGACGCGACGATTCTCGCCGAGCATCTTCGCGCCCGTTTGGCCGAAGCTCGTATGATCGAGGACTGGCAGGTCTGTGTCAGCATCGGCGTAAGCGAGCTGCAACCGGACGACACCATCGATTCATGGATCACGCGGACGGATGACGCGCTTTACCTTGCGAAGCGCGCAGGCCGAAACCGCGTCGTCTGTCGCGAGCCCTCGCGCCCAACCGACCTCTCCACCTCACCGAAGCTCAACCTGCCGTCGGCCTAAAGACGCGATTCGGTGTCAGAGGCGTTCCAACGTGGCGCGCTCGATTCGTTTGTCGGCAGCCGGCCAACACATGCGCGTACTAAAATCCTCGACGCTCTTCAGGACGAAGGTCGGCGCGCCCGCGGCGCTCGCGGCTTTAACGTGAACAAAATCGGCCCCCTTCACGCCGTCCAGGACAAAGGCGGGTCGCTGGTCCGGTGACATCAGCGCTACGTCGACATCGCTCATCTCCAACCCCTGCACGTGACGGATGAAGAAGCCATAGGCCGGCATTTCTCCAAACATGTAAGGCTCCGGATAGTCTTTCTCTTTCTCGGCCGGATCGAGCGCCGCCTGCTCCTTCGTGCCTCCCCCCCGGCAGTAGATGCGAATATTGCTGAGGGTTAAATCTTCGATCGGGTGGCGCGGAATGCCGCTGATTATGCTGCTATACTTCGGGTCGGCATTGTAGACGACGACGTTGCTGATGATCACGCGCCGCAGCGCGCCGACCGGCGTAGAACCCTTTGGACCCCGAGCGCGATTGCCGAGCCGCATGAAGATCGGCGCCCCCGAGATGTCGCGCATCGTGATATTGGTGATCGTTACATCTTCGAGCAGACCGCCGTCCACCGTTTCCAGCGCCAGCCCGCGGCTGTAATCAAAGACGCAATTCGAAATTGCAATGTTTTTGAAGCCTCCGTTGGATTCCGTGCCGAACTTGATTCGACCCGTGGGGCTCCCGTGGCTGAATTTCTGATACTCGCGCTTGTAGGTTCCATTCAGAAATGTGCCCTCATCATACCCGCTCACCTGGCAATTCGTGATCGTCAGGTTCTCGGTCGCCCGCGGGAAACCGAGCGCATACGAGCTTTTCGGGCAAATACCATCGTCAAACGGCGAGTTGACGCTGCAATTGGAGACCCGCACGTTGCGGCAGCAGTCGATGTCGATCCCGTCGCGGTTCGTGTCGATCTTCAAGTTGTCGATCGTCAGGTTGTCGACGCCCGTCGCGAGAATCGCGAAATGGCCCCCGTGCAACATCGAGAGATCTTTGATGATGACATTGCGGCAGAGCTTGAGGCTTATAGACTTGTTGCCGCCGCCTTTGGGAACATCGTCGTTGCGCGTCAGGCCGCGGCCCCATATCAACCCTGGACCAAGGATGGAGACATTCTCAACCTGCTCGCCCCAGATCAGGCTATTGTGCCAATGGCTGTGGCCAAAATCCTGAAACGCGTCCCACTGGTTTGGCTCCGGGGGATCGTAACCCGTCATCGCGCCCGGGTCGGCGGCAATGAGGCTTGCGCCCTGGTCGAGGTACAGTGCGATGTTGCTGCGCAAATGAATCGACAGACACGGATATGCGCCAGCCGGACAGCGCACCTTGCCGCCCCCGTGCGCCGATGCCTGCTCAATGGCTTGCTGCACTGCCTCCGTATCGAGCGTCTTGCCGTCTCCGCGAGCCCCGAATGCCTTCACGTCATAAATGCCGGGGGCCTCGTCGACGCTGGCCTCGGCGGTTAACGGCACGCTCGAAGGAAGCAAATCTGCGCGGGCCCCGGCCATTACACCAGCCGCCAGAAAAAGAATTGCAGCTCGAGTCAGCCCTCTCTGTGGCATTATGCTCTCTCCTTTCAATTATAGAATGCATCGCGCAGTTGGGCGCATTGGGATGTCAATAATCAGGCCAACAGTGGTCAGACCACCTGCTTGGAGTCTCACCTTCTACCATGTCCTCAAGAGGGCAGTCAAGGGCCGGTTTGTCTCGCATGTGTGACAGGTTGGATCGCATCACACTCGCGGTGATAATGGTGCCGAATCAATAACTAACGGCAGATCAGACCGGGGTCTAGTTGCGGGGGTAAGAAGCCGGCAGCCTATTGAAATAACTTGCGACTAAGTCGCTATTGGTAAGACCAATTCTGCTTGGCAGCTCCGCGTGTATATACTTCGCTAAGCCGTTAACTGGCGCGCTTCGAGGCTTCGTTGAAGGGGGTGGCCCCTTCGCAGCAGCATGGAAGACTTTCTACGGTATGCACCCGCCGCCGCCTAGTGCTGAGTCACTGCTAAGATGATGGACGTCAGCGGGTGTAAATCTTCGCGGCTGACTCTCCGATCCACCATGCTGGAGATCTATTCCTGGCGAAGCGCCGTGATCGGGTCGACCAGCGTGACGCCGCGAGCTGGAATGTAGCACGCCACGATCGCGACCAGGATAAGCACCGCGGCCACCGCAACAAACGTCAGGGGATCCTGGGCTGTGACGCCATACAGCAGGTTTGTCATCAATCGCGTCAATCCGAAAGCGGCGCCTGTTCCAATGCCCACGCCCAACAGGACCAGCTTCGCGCCCTGCGTCAGAACCATTCGTAGGACATCTCGCGCCTGCGCGCCGAGGGCCAGGCGAATTCCAATTTCCCGCTGGCGTTGCGACATCATGTAAGAAATCACGCCATAGACCCCGATGATTGCGAGCACTAGCGCCATTGCTGCCGCAATCCCCAGCATGATCAGCGTAAAGGAAGTTCGCGCAGCCGATTTGTCATACACTTCCCGCATGGTCCGCACAGAAGCGACCGGCAGGTCGGAATTCACCGACCACACGGCCTGGCGGACCTCATTGAGAAACGCTTCCGTGCCCGCGCGCTCGCTTCGTGTGACGAACGTCATGGTCCGCACGGCGCCGAGCGGGCCGGGCCCGTATAAGTTTTCCATCAGTGAAGGCCAGTACACGATTTCGGGGGCCTTTTCTTGCAAGCCTCTTTCGCGCGTGTCCTGCACTACGCCAATCACCTCATACCACGGCATTGACGGGAATTCCGTTATCTGCTTGCCAAGAGCCGCCGAAGGCGCGCCCCACATCTCGCGAGCCAGGTTCTCAGAAATCATCGCCACATGCCGGAGGCCGTAAACTTCGGTCCACGTCAGTTCGCGCCCCGCAACCAGTTGGGCGCCTGCCGTCTTCAGAAAACCGGGCGAAACATACTTGAACATTCTGAGCGGAGGAATCGTGTCCTGAGCGTAGGTTTTGTCCTGTGCGAATATGTTGTTCCACGCCGTATCGAGCCCTTCCATGGTCATGCCGCTCACGAACCCGGCCGACTGCACGCCTGGAATCCCCGTCAGCTTGTCGACAACCTCGTTTTGTATCCGCATCACTCGTTCGGGTTGCGGGATCAAGGACTCCGGTATCGAAATTCGCATCGCCTGCAAGTGACGCGGATCAGCGAACCCTGGATCGACCTTTTGCAATGCCGCAACGGTGCGAATCATAAGGCCCGCGCTTACCAAAAGCACCAACGCCATCGCCACTTGTCCGACGACCAGCGTATTGCGCGCCCGATGCCGCTCCCGGCTCGCGCTGATCGTTCGCCCCACGCTCTGCAAAGCCGAACCGGCGCGCGGCCGGGCGTATTTCAGAGCCGGAATCAATCCCAACGCCACGCCTGACAGCGCCGAAAGAAACAATGTGAATCCGAGCGTCCGCGCATCTATCGCGATTTCGTTCAAGCGCGGCAGATTCGAGGGACCTATTGCGACAAGCAGGCGCACGCCGGCGTACGCTAAGCCGGCTCCTGCCGCCCCGCCAATCAGGCCGAGCATCACGCTTTCCACCAGAAGTCCGCGAACGATTCGCTGCCAGCTTGCGCCAAGCGCCGCGCGAATCGCCAATTCATGCTGCCGCCCTTCGACCCGCGCCAACAGCAGATTGGTCACATTCGCGCAAGCGATGAGCATTACCATGCCAATCACGCCCATCACCACCCACAGGAGTTCGCCGACGTTGCCGATTACCTCCTGTTTCAGGGGTCGAATCATCGGTGTGATTCTCCATGTTTCGTAGATATGCGAATTCGACCCAGGTCCGTTGGAGAAGGAGTCCATCCATATCGGCAGCATTCGCGTCAGGTCCGCGTTCGCTTCCGCAATCGTCGCGCCTGGCTTGAGGCGCGCGATTCCGTGAAAGCCGAATCCCGCAAGAATCGCCTTGCTGCGGTCGAAACCCAGCGGCGCGATCACGTCGAAGTCGGCATCGGCGAATTGAAACCCTTTCGGCATCACCCCAACTATCTCCCGCGGCCACGCATCGACTATGAGGTTTTGCCCGATAACCGCCGGATTTGCGCCGAATCGCGTCTGCCAGTATCCGTAACTCAGCATCACTCTTTGGGGACCGCCTGGGACTTGGTCGGTCTGCAAAAGCCACCGCCCAATTTGCGGCGCAACCCTCAAAGCCTGAAGCACGCCATCGGTTAGGCCGACGGTGCGAATTTGTTCGGGCTCCGCCAAACCAGTCACGTTCGCCGTTCCAGCGCCCCACACGCCTAACGATTGAAACGTCTGGTTTTGTTCGGAATACGTGAAATACATCGACGGCGAGAGAAGAAGACCACTCTCGAAATCGGCCAGTCCGTCCGCGCCCGGAGCGACCTGATGCAGCGCCACAAGCTCCTCGGCCTTGGGATAATTCAGCGGCTTCAGCAGCACGCTATTCACAACACTGAAGACGGCCGTGTTTGCGGCGATTCCGATTGCGATCGTCAACAAGCCGACGGCGGTAAAGACGGGATTGTGGCCGAGCGCGCGCAGCCCGTGCCGAATATCCAAGAGCAGATCTTCAAACCGAGGCAGCCTCCACACCTCGCGGCTGTTCTCCTCGATCAGGGTGAGATTTCCAAACTGCCGCCGTGCGGACCGCAGCGCTTCTTTCCTCGACACTCCGCCCGCAACCAACTCCTCGACCTTTTCATCAAGGTGCGCCTGAATCTCTTCGGACAGATCACAGTGGAGCCGCCGCCGCGAGAACAATTGCTTCAGCCAATTCATGATTCCTCCGCCGCTAAGCCTGGTGTAATCCTTCAAGCATTCGTCCGACGCTCGATGCCTCACACTCCGGATGTCTTGCGCCTGACGCCGCCACCTTGAACGCGGCGGCCGTAGAAGAGACGCCCCTACAGCACTCACAGGGCGCTTCCGAGCAGACGTCGAAGCCAGGCCTGTTCGCTCGATGCCTAGAGTAAAATAGTATAGAGTATCTCCCCACGTCAAGTCAAATGACCGTGAGAAACGAGCCGGAAGAACCCTGGGCGCCGAATACGAAGATGCCTGGCGATAGGGACCGGATCGGGAGCGAGACGTGGCCAATGCCATCCACGCCGAGGGCGTGAGGGCGCCAGCCAGAGAGCCCTCAGGGCTCGCGCTTTCGGGCCCCGAAGGAGACTCCAGAAAAGCCAGGCCATTCCTGACTGACTTTAAGCCAAGGACGTCATAAAATGACCGGCCCGAAGTAGTCCGGGGGGCGATGAGGCGGGCTGAACGCCGCTCTCAGCTCTTTTAGCGTGCGCGAGCCTCTGTCCATCTCCCGGGCAAAATTGGTCAGTCCTATCCTCTATTGATTTTAAATTGGTAAAATAAAAACTTGACAGTCCTGGTTGTGTTGTGCATAATCAGCGACGGGCTCAGTTAGGTGAGCAGAGGAAGTTTATCGACATCCTTTCGCTCGCCTGTTCCAATCGCAACGAGTTTAAAAAGATTAGGCATAAAGACGTTCAGGTGCTGAGGATGCACGCGGGACGCTCTAGTGTGGCCGCTTCTTCAACCGCTAGCCGCTTGGTTCCACACCGAACCACGAAGCTGACTGGCAGGAGGTTGCGCGCCTCCACGCACGGGGCCACGGCGCCGCGTTTCCATCGAACCAACGTAGAATCAAAGCCATGCCGCCGTATCCAAATCTCCAAATTGGTCTGACCACTGTGCGTCGTGCGTGGTTCTGGCGCAGAACTTCACGGGTCCACGCTATTCAGAAGACCACGCAATCCGAGGCTTCGCGCGAGGAGGCGCCGGGATTCGCGCGTTGGGATCGTCGCGGCGGGCGGGGAGCCAAGTGGAAGCTTCATAACGCTCACTCGCGGTCGCACGGCTAACCTGCGGCTTTTGCTGAAAGAGCCAGGCGTCGCCGCCGCAACCCAGACTTGGACAGGAAAAAGGGAGGAAGCAATGAACCGAGAGTTTCGCCGCAAGCTGTTTGGTTTGACGCTGTGTGGGGTGCTCGCGTTTTCTCAACTCGCCCACGCTCAGGGCCTGGGCAGCATCGCCGGCGTCGTCACCGATCCTTCTGGCGCCCTGATCGTCGCCGCCAAGGTAACGGCCACCGAAGCCGGCACCGGGTTCACCCGCACCGCCGTCACCGACGCCCAGGGCTATTACATCCTCACGTCCTTGCGCCCGGCGCAATATAACCTCAGCGTTGAAGCGGGCGGGTTTCACACCTCGAATGAAAAGGGAGTCACGTTGCTCGCCGACCAGACCCTGACGATGAACGTGACCCTGCAGGTCGGCGCTGTCACCGAGGTCGTGACCGTGATGGATGCCGCCGGGCTCCAGGTCGATACCGCGACTCCCACGCTCAAACAAGTCATCGAGCAGCAGCGCCTCACCGAGTTGCCTCTGAATGGCCGGAACGCCGCCGAGCTCAGCCTGCTCGTCGCCGGAACCGTGATTTATCCCACCAATCCCAACAACCCGACTGGGACCTTCGGCGGCGGGGCCTTGCAAGGCGCGACCAAGACTTTCCCCGGCGCCGTGGCCATCGTCACCAACGGTTCGCGGCAAAACCAGGTCAGTTATCAGCTCGACGGCGGCAACAATGTTGACGAGTACACGAACGTCAACCAGCCCTTTCCGATGCCCGACGCCTTGCAGGAATTCAGCGTTCAGACCAGCAACTACAGCGCCGAATACGGCCAGAACGCCGGCGGCGTCGTCAATGTCATCACCAAATCGGGAACCAATAGTTTTCACGGCGATGCGTTTGAGTTTCTCCGCAATGCCGTCTTCAATGCCAAGCCCTGGCAGGCGCGCACGCGCGACTCGCTCAAGCGCAACCAGTTCGGCGGCGTCTTCGGCGGTCCCGTGATCAAGGATCGGACCTTCTTCTTCTTTGGATTCCAGGACACGATTCAGCGCAACGTCTTGCAAGGCAACTCTGCCACCGTGCCGAATGCGGCGCAGCGCGCGACTGCCACAGACCCCGCGATCATCAACCTGCTCAAGCACATTCCGGTTGGCGACGCCTCTGGACGCGTTAGCTTCACCAGGCCCGATCAGCAGGACTTTCGCGAGATTACGGGCAGAGTGGATCATTCGATTGGCGTGAACGACAAGTTGACCGGCCGTTACTTCTTTGACCGCTTTCAGAGGAACGCCGTGTTCCAGCCCGACAACTTTCTCACCTATTCCGACGGCTCGACGATTACGTCGCAGAATTACCTGATCCACGAGACCCATGTCTTCAGGCCGAACTTGATCAACGACGTCCGCTTCAGCTACGCGCGCGACAACGCCGGCCGCGGTCCGGCCCCGAATGCCATGAGCGTGCAGGACCTTGGCGTCAACCTGCCGTTCCAGTCCGCCGGCAAGGCGATTCAGCAGGTCAGGGTGAACGGCTTCTTCAGCTTTGGCGACAATCCCAAGGCTTCCTTCGTGCGCAACAATTTCTCGTGGAGCGACGATGTGAGCTGGGTCGTCGGGCAGCACGACATTCACTTCGGCGGCGTCATCGAGCGCAGCCGCGTCGATCTCAACAACGGGTTCTTCCAGCCGGCCGAGTTTAGCTTCCCTTCGCTCAATGCTTTCCTTGCGGGCCAGCTCGGCGATTACAGCGGCAACCTCGCATTCCGGCAAGGGGCCGGCGAATTCAAGAACAACCGCAACACTTTCGTAGGCCTCTATTTCCAGGATAACTTCCGGGTCACCCGGCGCCTGACCCTCAGTCTCGGCTTGCGCTGGGAACCGGCTCTTCCGTGGCGCGAAATCGAGGGCCGGGTCGAGCAGTTCCAACTCTCCGGTCTCATCGCGGGAGTCCATTCGACGCAGTTCCCGAACGCGCCTGCTGGCGTATTCTTTCCGGGAGACCCCGGGGTTCCGCAAAACGGCATCCGCGCCAGCCTCGCCAACTTTGCGCCTCGCGTCGGCTTCGCCTGGGACGCCTTCGGCGACGGCAAGACCAGCGTCCGCGGCGGCTTTGGCATCTTCTATGACACGCGCATCCCGGGCGCCATTAACAATCGCTTCGCTGACTTGACTCCTTTCAGTCCGCAATTCGTCCTCAGCACGCTAACGACTGTCAAGCCCGGGACGTTCAGCGACCCGCTCTGCGCCCAGGCCGGAACACCTGGGAAATCGATCGGCGGATGTACGTCGCAAGCCTCGGCCTATCCCTTCCCCGCGACGTTCCCGCCCGCCAAGAACACGCCCTTCGGGTTTAACACATTCGTCCTGACCTGGGATCCGGTCAACAAATACCAGGTCCCAACTCTCTTCAACTGGAACCTCACCGTTGAGCGCCAGTTGCCGTCCAACGTCGTGGTGCGCGCCGCCTATGTCGGTTCGCGCGGGACTCACCTCGGAGAGACGCTAAATCTGAACCCGGCCGCGGTCGGCGGCGCCGGCGGTCCGCGTCTCAATGCCATCGCTGGCTTTTCAGCGTTCAGCACGGTGCAAGAGGATCTGCAGGACATCAATTCGAGCTACCACGCGCTGCAAGCCTCGGTGGAGAAGCGTTTGTCTCACGGGTTAACCATCCTCGCCAACTATACCTGGTCCAAGAGCATGGACGACCTGCCGCCGGGCGCCGGAGTCCTGGGTTTTGACACCTCGTCGGCGCGGCCCTGGGATGACCCGCTGCGTCACCAATTTGATTGGGGGCCGTCGGAATTCGACCACACGCACCGCTTTGTCGCCTCGTACGTGTGGCAACTTGCGAGGCTGACGGATGCGAACCGGCTGGTTCGCGGCGCCTTTGGCGACTGGCAGCTAAGCGGCGAGATGCAAGCCCAAACGGGCCGGCCGCTCACGGTAACCCAGGGGTCCAATATCTCCGGAACCGGAATCGGGCAGGACCGCGCAACGGTGACGGGCGTCGACCCCTACAGCGGCGGGGCTTGCAAGGCCGCCGGCGCCACGAGCATCCCGTGCCAGGACTGGATCAATCCTGCGGCGTTCAAACTGGCCGCCGACCCTACCATCAAGAACACCTTTGGCAACGTCGGCAAGGGCAGCTTGCGCTATCCTGGTCTTTATAGCTGGGACATGGGCCTGTCGAAGAATTTCTCGTTCACGGAACGCTGGAAGCTGCAGTTCCGCGCCGAGTTCTTCAATGTGTTTAACCGCGTCAACTTCCTGAGCGATGAAGGCACCGTCAACGGATTCTCGCGGCTCAGCAACGCAAAGAGCTTTGGAGCGCTGCAGACGGCCGGCGATCCCCGAATCGGCCAGCTTGCTTTGAAGTTGATCTTCTAATGAACCGTCGCAGATTTGTCCAGACTGCTTTAGCGGGCGCGGCCGCCGCCATTATCGCGCCTTCCTCGCGGCAACGCTCAGGCGTACAGGCGCGCCCGCTCGATCAGCCCGCCGACCCCTGGCGCCAGGCGCAGGCCATCTTGGCGCGCATCAAGCCTCCGGTCTTCCCGAGTCGCGATTTTGATATCACCAGGTCAGGCGGCGTAGGGGATGGCGTCAAAGACTGCGCGGAAGCCTTTCGCCTGGCGATCGCCGCCTGCGCCCGGTCTGGCGGCGGAACCGTGGTCGTGCCCGCCGGCGTGTACATCACCGGCCCAATTCATCTCAAAAGCAACGTCAATCTGCATATTGCGAAAGGAGCTACGGTCAAGTTCAGCACCGATCCCAAAGCCTATTTGCCCCTCGTGTTCAGCAGGTTCGAGGGCATGGAGTTGATGAATTACTCGCCCCTCATTTATGCGTTTGAACAAGAGAACATCGCTATCACAGGAGAGGGAACCCTCGACGGCCAGGCCGATTGCGAGCACTGGTGGCCGTGGAAGGGGCGCAAGGACTGCGGGTGGAAGCCCGGGAATCCCGAACAGAGCCAGGCGCGCAAGCGGCTTTCAGAATTGGTCGCCGCCGGATCGCCGGTCGCCGAGCGAACCTTCGGAGCGGGCGCGTATCTGCGGCCGCAATTCGTCCAGCCCTACCGCTGCAAGAACGTCCTGATTGAGGGAGTCACCCTGACGAACTCGCCGATGTGGCATATCCATCCGGTCCTCTGTTCCAACGTCACGGTGCGAAAGCTGAAGGTGGTCTCCGACGGACCCAACACGGATGGTTGCGACCCGGAATCCTGCAAAGACGTCCTGATCAAGGACTGTTATTTCGGCACGGGCGACGATTGCATCGCCATCAAGGCCGGCCGAAACAACGATGGCCGGCGCGTCAATACGCCGTCCGAAAACATCGTCGTTCAAGGCTGCGAGATGCGCAGGGGGCACGGCGGCATCACCATCGGCAGCGAGATCTCCGCCGGAGTCCACAACGTCTTTGGCGAGAGCTGCAAGATGGATAGTCCCAATCTCAACCAGGCGCTGCGGTTTAAAAACAACGCTGAGCGCGGCGGCATGTTGGAGAACTTCTTTTTCAGGAACATCGAGGTCGGCCAGGTGGCGGATGCGACCATCGTCGCCGACTTCAATTACGAAGAGGGCGACAAGGGCGCCTTCACTCCCATCTTGCGCAACGTGCTGGTGAGCAACCTGAAGAGCGCCAGGAGCGCGCACGCTCTCGATATCCAGGGCCTGGCCAAAGCTCCGATTACTGATGTGCGGCTGGAGAATTGTGTCTTCGACAACGTCGGCGCGCCCAATATCGTGAAGAACGTGAAGGCGCTTCAACTCCGCAACGTGCGCATCAACGGCAAGCTCGTAACCGAAGCGCCTCCAGGTTGAACCGGCGGCGCGCCTGCGAGCGCGGCGACCGGGAACGGCAACCGTTTTTATGTGAACTCTCTGCCCAAACTCCCGAGCCCCCAAAGAAAAGGAAGGGGACTTCGACAAAGCAAGGGATTCTTGGCTAGAATCACTGTTCTAGCTGCGATGCCAGACGCGGCCGCGCGTTCCTCTCCCCACAAAACGCGCCGAGCAATCGGAAACACTATGGGCGAATCAGGGGGCGACATCTTTAAGACGATCGAAATGGACCGGCGCGGGACCACCTCAGAGGAGGTGGTTGCGAATCTGCGCGGCATGATCCATCGCGGCGAACTGCGCGCCGGCGATCGCTTGCCGCCGGAACGCGACCTGGCAAAACGGCTGGGAGTCAGCCGCCCCACCCTGCGCGCCGCCATTCGTTCGCTTGCCGCCGTCGGCGTGTTGCAGTCGCGGCAAGGCGCGGGAACGTTTGTCGTGCAGACGGAAGGCCCGCCTGCTCTGGACAGCGGGCCGCTGCGGTTGATGGCTTCGCTGCGCGGATTCACCTCGACCGAGATGTTCGAAGCGCGTCAGGCGCTCGAAATGTCTGTCGCCGGACTTGCAGCCGAGCGCGCGACCGGCGAGCAGTTGGCCTCTATGGCCGAAGAGATCGCCGGGATGTATGCCTCGCTCGACGAGCCCGAACAATATCTCGTCCACGACATGCATTTCCATCAGGTGGTGGCGGCAGCCTCGGGCAATCGCATTCTGACCGCGCTGATGAACATGGTTGCCGCTATTCTTCTCGACGTGCGCAGCAAGACGGTGCGCCGCGCCAAAGACCTCAAGCAATCGGCGGAGATGCACCGCCACATCTATCGCGCCATCCGCGACCGCAACCCGGAGGCGGCGCGTTCCGCCATGCGGGCCCACCTGATGGCGGCCCAGGCCGCGCAGGCCGCAGAGGCGCCGGACGGCCTTAATGGGTCTTACGGCTTGCCGGACCCGGAATAGCTGGTGACTGGACCGGTTAAAACGAGCGCTCTTCGCGGGTTTTCTTGCGGTACATAAGGTCGGTGCGGATCACGTATTTCGTTCCTATTCTAACCTCGGCGCCTTCGTGAATGATTGGATGCTGGAACAGCAGCCCGAGACCGGTTCTCGGCTCTATTGATTTCTCTGGTTTAACAAGGAACACGGTTTCGCCGCCCACAAAGCCCTCGTTCAGATAGACCATGAAGGTGTACCAGCTCTGCTCATTTTCACTTCTGACGTAGGTCCCATCTGAATGCGGGGCGAAGCGTTGTCCGGCCTCGTACTCGTAGCAGCGCAATCTTTCATTCACGCCGGTTAAGACCATGTCATGGATTTCCTGAGGGACGCGCTCTTTGACTCGTTCGAACAGAGAGGCGGCGCCCTCCGTATCGTCGAACATGACGCGGCGATTGTTCCTGATTCTGGTCTCAATCCTGGTTCCACGCGACGTGTTTATGGGGGCCGCTTCGGGTCCGAGCGCCTTGATCTTGGCGATCCAAGTTGCGCACTCCTCAGGGGTAAGCACGTCAGGGATCAGCACAATATAGGGCTTCTCGCGATCTAATAGCATGGACGCCTCGCTCTGTTAGATGCGGCGAATGGTGAGGCGGCTCTCACTGGAGCCGCGTCAGCGCGTTAATCGTTTTCCCAGCCTGATCCCTGGCGCGACGTCGGTCGTTCCATCCGAGTATTGAATCGCGGGCGCCATCAGCTCCAGCTTGCAGAATGCGCCTTCCCCCACCTTCGCCAGGACTCGCCGAGTCAAGTCACTCACGTTCTCATAGGTTAGTTCAACTACAATGCCAGGCTCCAAGCAAGGTCCCTTCGGTTCTTCCTTCTCGGGGTCGAATCCCGCGCCATAATTCCAGCCGACGCCATATCGGAACGATGCGTATGGCGCCAATTCCTCATCTGTACCTTCAAGCAATCCGCCGCCGACGCCAAAGGCGACAATTGGCTTCTTGCCAATATTCTTGACGCGGATGGTCATCTTCTTCAACCAGTCCTCACCTTCCTCAAACGGCTCGCCCAGGATAATGCCCTTTCCACCAATCTTGATTTCGATCACTTCGAGGGCGATCGGGTGGTCATCATCCTCTTCAACGTCCGCTACCCACTCGGGCCAGGGGATTACTCTGCTTTTCACCTGTCTTGAGAGCGCCGGACTAGGCGCAAGTAAGGCGACTAGAAACGCAAGTGACGCGAGAATCAGCTTACCTGAACGATTCATGACTAGAAACTATAGAACTCCCCGCCGTTTGACAAATTCCAAAGGCGCACGCCAAATGCTTCCACGCGCTCCTCAGCCGACTGGAGTCGTCTCGTCCGTGCGGACCCGTGTGATCCGTACAATCCGTGTTCCATTCCCCACCGTGTGCCAGTCGACAATGCTTGATCCGCCATGATAGTGTTCAGGCCTGTGCCCCAGTCCCTGATCGTCCGCCCGCTCACGGAGGCATCCCTTGTTTAGAGTAGCCCGATGGTCAGCCGGTTCGTTGTTTGTCATTGCCCTGGCGGCGCTTTCAATCTCGGCGATAACTCGTCCGCAAAACCGGGAATGGCGCTTTTATGGCGCAGGTCCGGGCAACACGAAATATTCGCCTCTCGATCAGATCAACGCGAGCAACGTCAAGAGCCTCAGAGCCGCGTGGACCTGGACCTCGCCCGACCTGAAAGTGATCGAGCAAAATCGAAATCTCTTTACATCCGGCAACGAGGCGACGCCGCTCATGGTGAACGGCGTGTTGTATGTCAGCACATCGTTGAGTCAGATAGCGGCCGTTGACGCGCGCACGGGCAAGACGATTTGGGTATACGATCCGCAAAGCTACAAGACCGGCCATCCGCCGAACCTTGGATTCGTGCATCGCGGCGTGGCGTATTGGACGGATGGGAAGGCCGAGCGCATCTTCATCGGGACCAGCGATGCGCACCTGATCGCAATCGATGCGAAGACGGGCCTTGCCGTCTCTGATTTCGGCGACGGCGGCCGGGTGAACCTGACCAGCGCAATTCCATATGCGGTAAACGGGCGCAACTACGCCGTCACCTCCCCTCCATTGGTGTGCCGGGACGTGGTTATCGTGGGATCTTCCATCGATGACGGGCCGATGAAGAAAGAGGCTCCGCGCGGCGACATTCAGGCATTTGACGCGCGCACGGGAAAGCCGGTGTGGATATTCCACACTGTTCCGCAAGCAGGCGAGTTCGGCAACGATACGTGGCTGTACGAGTCCTGGAGGTATACGGGCGCCGCCAACGCATGGACGATCATGAGCGCCGACGAAGAGACGGGATATGTTTATGTTCCGACCGGCACGCCGACGAACGACTGGTACGGCGGGGCGCGGTTGGGCGACAACCTTTTCGCGGAGTCGCTTATCTGCCTCGAGGCCAGAACCGGCAAGCGGGTGTGGCATTTTCAGACCGTCCATCACGGCCTTTGGGATTACGACCTGCCGGCCGCGCCCGTGCTCTGCGATATCCGAGTGAACGGAACATCGATCAAAGCAGTGGCGCAAATCACCAAGACTGGCTTCTGCTTCGTCTTCGACCGCATCACGGGCAAGCCGGTCTGGCCGATCGAAGAGCGCTCGGTTCCGCAAACAACCGTGGCTGGCGAGCGCACGTCGCCGACGCAACCGTTTCCGACCAGGCCGGCGCCATTCGAGCGGCAGGGGTCGACGGAAGAGAATCTGATCGACTTCACTCCCGAGCTGCGCCAGGAGGCGCTGAAGATCCTGAACCGCCTTGACCACGGGCCGCTTTTCACGCCGCCCACTTTGAAGGGCGCGATCAATCTGCCGGGCTGGGGCGGCGGCGGCAACTGGTGGGGCGCTGCTTTCGATCCTGAAACGGGATGGCTATACATCCCGTCGATCACGAGCCACATCGTGGCGCAACTGATCGAGCCGGGGCCGACTCGCTCTAATTTCAGATACATTCGGGATTTTAACGCAGCCGCGCTCGGTCCGCGCGGCCTGCCGCTGTTTAAGCCTCCGTACGGCCGCGTCACGGCGATCAACCTGAACACCGGTGAACGGATGTGGCAGGTCCCGAATGGCGACGGGCCCCGAGAAGCGGTCAACAAGATCATCGGGAACGGGAAAGACGTAGGCCCGCTGGGCGCCGGCGGGGGCGGCCCGCTGCTTACCAAATCGCTCCTGTTCATCGGCCAGGGCGCAGGCGGGCACGGCGGCAGCGGCGGAGGCGCAGGCGATACGCTGAGGGCGTTCGACAAAGCTTCCGGGAAGATAGTCGCCGAGATCGCGCTCGACGCGAGTCCTCATGGAACTCCCATGACCTATATGACCAGCGGCCGGCAATACATCGTGATCGCGACGGTCGATGGTCGCCTCGTGGCGCTCACGCTGCCTTCCGAGTCGCCGCACCCAGCCTCGAGTCGCTAACGCCGTCCTGGCAGATTCCGGTTGAAGCCGCTTCTCCGCGCCTATTTGGTTCGCGAGAGCTGAATCGGCGGCAATTGGCCGACTTGGTCCTTACAAGAGGCGTCCCTTTTTTGCGTACTGGCAAGCCGTTATCGCCGCCAGGCGAGATCACGTTCACGCGATGCGTTCACTGCAATGGGGACCCGCGCCGCTGGCATTCGCCGCGTTCTTTTTTGCCGCTTGACACCTGATTTGGCCCACGGATAGAATACGCCCGTTTGTGAGGCGTCTCCTGTAACGCCATTGTAACATTGATCGTCCCTGTCTCTTCTTCTGCCCCCTGACTTATCGCGAATACCGCTAGCCATACGACTGTCTCAAACCTAATAGCCACCGAGGAGGAGCCATGCAAACCTGGTTGACCCGCCGCATCTCGCTCGTTTTGTTGCTTATTGCGCTCTCTCTGGCCGCGATTTACGCTCCGCGCAGAGTCTCGGCGCAACTCCCGACTCCCAATCAGCCGATCCTGGTGGTCCAGGACTCGAGCTCGACCGATCCCTATCAGAATTTCGTTCCAGAGCTGTTGATTACGGAAGGGCTGAACGGATTCCAAACCGCCCAGCTCGGGGATTTGACCGCCGTGTTTTTGGCAAGCTACGACGTTGTAGTCTTGCCGCACCTGACGCTGAGCGCCGCGCAGGCGACGCTGCTCCGCAACTACGTCACCGCCGGCGGCACGCTGATCGGATTTCGACCCGATCTGCAATTGGCCAGCGTCTTTGGAGTGACCTCCGCGAGCGCCTCCCTCTCGGAAGCCTGGCTGAAGATCAACACCGCCGCGCCGTACGGTTCGGGGCTGGCCAGCCAGGTGATGAAGTTCCATGGGACGGCTGACCTTTACTCGCTCGGCAGCGCGAGCGCCTTTGCCACGCTTTATCAAGATTCGACTACGAGCGCCTCTTCGCCCGCGGCGGCGATCAACACGTTCGGGCAGGGCCGCGCGATTCTCTTCAGCTTTGATCTGACCCAGAGCATCGTCCTCATTCGCCAGGGCAATCCCGCCTGGGCCGGTTATCCCAACAACCACGACGGCTTTTCCACCATGCGGCCGTCACAGATGTTCATGGACGCCCCAACCTCCGCGACGTGGAACGATAAGGGCGACAACGCGCTTAACGACGTCCCGCAGGCCGATGAGCAATTGCGCCTCTTCGGCAACGCCATCGAACTATCGAACGCCGTCAAGCGTCCGCTGCCGCGATTCTGGTACTTCCCCAACAACGCGCGCGCATTGCTGCTGATGACCGGCGACCAGCACGGCGACGCCGAATCCAACTCCACCAGCGAAACCAGCACCGTCCAGTCTTTCGGCGGGAAGTTCAGCAACTTCCTCTTTAATGACTTCACCTCCATCAGCGACGCCACGGTGAATGGCTGGCTCGCCAATGGGCACGCTATTGGGATTCATTTCGATGACACGGCGGAAGCGGATTCAAGCGGCCTCGGCGGTTCCAAGGCGACCTGGGCCGGCATGCAGGGAGTAATCAGCAACGCGCTGACAAATTTCGCGGCGGCCTACCCGTCGGCGCCATTCCCGGCGACGACGCGCGACCACTTCTTGATTTGGGCCAGCAACGCCGCCGACGGCTCTCCGGATCAAACCGCCCAGGCCAAGCTGTTCCAAAGCGCCGGGATTCAACTGGACACCACGTTCTCTTCCTTCCCCAACCGCTGGGGCTATATGACCGGCAGCGGTCTGCCGATGAAATTTCTCGACACCAAGAACGGAGGAGTCATACCGGTCTACGAGCAAGCGACCCAATACGAAGACGACATCCAGTTGTTCTCCGGCGGCTACAGCCTGGGCTGGGATTTGAACACCGCCGGGGCGCATTACCAGCAGTCGCTCTCCGACAGTCAGACCAAGTACAACACCGTCGTCACCATGTTGTTCCATCCCGACGAGTGGCTCTCCTCTGGCCATCAGGCCTTCGCGACGCCGGTGCTGCAATACGCGCAGTCGCACTCGATTCCGATGCCGTCAACTGCGAGTTGGCTCAACTTCTGGCAGGGCCGCGCCGCGACCAATCTAACGGCGCCGTCCTTCAGCTCAAACACCCTGACCTTTAGCGCGAGCGGCGGCCCATCCGGCCTGACGCTCATGATCCCGGAAGCGTCCGGCTCCAACGCAGTGTCCACTTTCTCCGTCGACGGCGCGGCGCAGAGCTTCACCGTCGGAACCTATCAGGGCATCACCTACGCGACCGTGGCCCTGAGCGCGGGCTCGCACAACATCGTAGTTGGGTACACGCCGGCCGGCCAGATACTCGGCGCGGTGACGCCCGCGGCCGCCGCGGCCGGCGCCACTATCCAGGTGCAGAGCGGGTCGATCACCGCGACCGTCCAGCCCGCGTCTGACGGAACTTACGCGATCGGGCCGTTCCCGGCCGGAACCTACGCCGTAACGCCCATCTCCGCGGCGTATACCTTTGCGCCAGCGTCGCAGTCGGTCACTCTGGCCACCTCGAACGTCTCGGGAGTCAACTTTACCGGAAGCGTGAACCCGGAGACGTTGTTCACGACGCAGACCCCGGCGATGACAAATGCCAGCGACGGCGCCGGCGTGAATTACGAGCTCGGCACTGTGTTCACCAGCGGCGTCGCCGGCAGCATCTCCGCGATCCGCTTTTGGAAAGCGCCAAGTGAAACCGGGACCCACGCCGGTCACCTCTGGAGCGCGTCCGGCCAGTCGCTTGCCACGGTCACCTTCTCCAACGAGACGGCTTCCGGATGGCAGCAGCAGAGCCTGGCGAGCGCTGTGCCTATCGCGGCAAACACTCAGTACGTGGTGAGCGTCAACACCGCCGGGAGCTTCTATGCCGCAACTGCAGGCGGACTCTCGAGCCAGATCATCAACTTGGATTTGAGCAGCGTTGTCGGGACAAACGGCGTCTTTGGATCCCCGGGCCAGTTCCCTACCAGCAGCTTTAACCACGCCAATTATTTCCGCGACATCGTCTTCACTCCGGGCGGCGCCTCGGGGGCCCAGATCCTCGGGCAGGTCTCCCCGGCGGCGGCTGCGGCCAGCACGACGATCCAGGTGCAGGGCGGCGGTTCTACTCAGAGCTTCCCGGTTGCTTCCGACGGCACGTATTCGGCCGGACCCCTGTCGGCTGGAACCTACACCGTAACGCCGGTCTCCTCGGCCTACTCGTTCGCGCCGGCTTCGCAAGCGGTCACTCTGGGCAGCTCCAACGCCACCGGAATCAATTTCACGGGAACCGCGAATCCGGAGACCCTGTTTACTACACAGACCCCGGCATCAGTGAATCTCAGCGACGGCTCGTCCGTGGACTATGAGTTGGGCACGGTCTTTTCGAGCGACATCGCCGGGAGCATCAGCGCCATCCGCTTCTGGAAGGCGAGCAACGAAACCGGAACTCACACCGGGCGGCTGTGGAGCGCGGCCGGCCAACTCCTCGCCAGCGTCACCTTCTTGAACGAAACGGTTTCCGGCTGGCAGCAACAGAATCTCGTCATGCCCGTGCCCATCGCGGCCAGCACTCAATACGTCGTCAGCGTCAATACCGGAGGCGCCTTCTACGTCGCGACCTCCCAGGGGCTGGCAATCCAGATTACAAATCTGGACCTGAGCAGCGTCGTGGGGAACAACGGCGTCTTCGGTTCGCCGGGCCAGTTCCCGACCGGCACGTTCAATCACGCCAACTATTTCCGTGATGTGGTCTTTGCGCCAGGCGCCGTTGCTGGAGCAGAGGTGCTCGGCCAGGTCTCGCCGCCAGCCGCCGTCGCAAGCACGACGCTCCAGGTGCAAAGCGGAGGGACCACCGTTTACCTCCAACCCGCCTCTGATGGAACCTACGCAACCACCCCGCTGCCGCCCGGCGCCTACACAGTGGCGCCCGTCTCTTTCGGCTACACTTTCGCTCCCGCATCGCAATCAGTAAGCGTCGCCAGCTCGAATCTCACCGGCGTCAATTTCACAGGATCCGTGAATCCGGAGACGCTGTTCACCACCCAGACGCCGTCCTCGGTCAATCTCAGCGACGGGTCCAACGTCAACTACGAGTTGGGAACCGTATTTTCAAGCGACGTCGCGGGCAGTGTAACCGCCATCCGCTTCTGGAAAGGAAGCAGCGAAACCGGAACCCATGCGGGCAATTTATGGAGCGCGAGCGGCCAACTACTCGCGTCCGTGACGTTCTCGAGTGAGACGGCGTCCGGGTGGCAGCAACAGGTCCTTGCGGCTCCGCTGCAGATTGCCGCAAACACCACCTACGTGGTGAGCGTGAACACCGGCGGGACATTCTATGTCGCGACCTCAGGAGGCTTAGCGAGTCAAGTCGTGAACCAGGATCTAAGCAGCATCGTGGGCAACAATGGCGTCTTCGGAACCCCGGCGCAGTTCCCGACCTCAACCTACAATCACACGAACTATTTCCGCGATATAGTGTTCGCTCCGGGTCCGTAAGGTCAAAAAAGCTACCGCGAATTACCTCGCGCCATAAGGTGTGGCAGCCTTGGCAGCCTTGACGAAAATACCGCCCATAAGTCCAAATATGGCAAGGGGTTAGTCAAGGCTGCCAAGTTCCTCTTCCTGGCAGCCTTGGGCGGCCCGATTGGCAGTCTTGAATGGCGCGTTTTGACACACTACAATGGTCTGTGATGGACGGGATTCAAGGTCAAGCTTCGAGCTCGGCGCGCATAGAAGCGCCTGCGGCGCTGGTCTATTCGATCATCGCGGATTACCGCCAGCACCATCCTCGCATCGTGCCGCCAAAGTACTTCAAGGCTTTGGAGGTCGAGGAGGGCGGCGTCGGCTCCGGCACGCGCATCCGGGTAACCATCCGAGTGCTGGGCACAACGACAGTCGTCCGCCACCTGGTGAAAGAGCCCGAGCCTGGTCGCGTCCTGGTCGAGTCGGACATCGAAGGCAAGAGCGATACCTTTTTCACCGTCGAGCCGTTGAATTCCGACAGAGCCGCGATGCTGACGATCGTAACCAGGTTCAAGACCCAGCGCCAGGGCATCCTGGGCCGAATCGAGCGCTACCTTGCCGTTTCCGTTCTTAGTCGGATCTACAAAGAAGAGCTCACGCTAATCAACGAATACGCTCGGAAAATCAGAGATCAAAAGGCGTCGGCGCCGAATTCAGCCCGGCCGTGAAATCGCCTGGCCCTCTGCCCTTGGGCTTCCGCTTGCCGCCTTGCGGCCCTATTCCAGGACGCAGCTTCGCGCTACAATTGAGGTGTGGACGCCGCGTTCCTCGGGGACGGTTAGGACGTCATCATGGTCAATGCCGGCGCGACCAGACTTGGAACTCCGCTCGGGGCTCCGGCCCTCATTGGAATTGCCTTACTTTTTGCTTTGGCAACTCTCAGGTCCGCGCCCGGCGCTACGCCAGGTGGACTACGCTCCACTCGGATTGGCAAGACCGGCCCTCCAGCTCAGTCTCACCTTGCGAGCGACATCAGCCGGACGGTCGCAACCCTCCCCGGCTACTCGGTTTTCGACTGGATTGACGCCAATTTGCGCGGCAATGGCGTGGTTCGGTTGACGGGCTTCGTCGTCACGCCGGCCCTGAAAGGTGACGCCCAAGCCCGGGTTGCCGCCTTGGCCGGGGTCAGCAGCGTGACCAACGACATTCAGGTTCTGCCGAACACCGAGGCGGACAAGGTGTTGCGCGCGGCCCTGCAGCATTCGATCTTTGCTCTGGACGACCCTCCGGCCGCCTACGCGGTGGCGCCGGTTCCGCCCATTCACATCATCGTGCGTGACGGCCACGTGACCCTCTACGGGGCCGTTGCCAGCAAGCAGGAATGGGACTTAGTCGATCGAAGGTGTCATTTGGTTCCCATCCTCTACCCACTGGAAAACCTCGTAAAGGTCGAACCTGCGAAGACTGGTTGAACCGCAGCCGCGTCCCAAAAGTTCAGAGATCGACGGGAAGTTTGCGAATGGACGAGCCCCAGAGGCGCGCCCTTTAGACCGGTTTTCTCTGTGTTGAAGGCTAATTACGGGTAGGTCGACTAGTCGCGACGGGCGCCATGAAATAGATCACGCTCAATTGCCACATGTTCATGACAGGCGGTTGAATATGTACGGTTTTGACCTTGCGCAGCCGTGACGCCACGCGCTACACTGCAGGGCAGCAAAAGAATGGGCTTGGCCAAAGGGCCCTGCGGGAAAGCTAATGAGTTCCTGCGAGGATTGGGAACAGCGGGATTAGCGTTCAATCAGGCGCCCATCATAAGGTTGAGCAAGAAGGATTGGCCTCCTTAGGAAGCACGACGAGGCCGGCTAAGAAAAAGACCGGCGCGAAGGTCGGTGCGCGGCGCGGTTACTCAGGCGACAGCCGGTATCAGCATCGATCAACAGAAGTAAATCGGGCGAAGTATCCGCCCGGATCAAGACCTCCCCAGGGCCTGACTAGGAATTAGTGTTTCGTGCGCCTTTCAGGTCTGGAGTCGCCGACGCTTAGAGCTGATTGCGCTCCGCCGTTGCGGTTAGCGGGGCGTTGTGGGCTTATGCTCGAGCCGAATCCGGTCCTGAAGCAAGAAACGAATTCGCGAGCAGCCCTCTGCGGCAGGGGTTAGCGCTACACAGCGCGAATTTTGTCCAAAAGACGAAGTTGTGCTGTGACCTAAGAGGGTCCCCTGCCACAAAGGGCTGCTGGCCGTGCGCGGGACTTTTCTGTCCCGCGCGCGGGAACTCGCCCTCCCGAATTCTCGTACCGGATAATGGACCTAAACCGCAGCAAATGAGGGGCTGCCATGTACTGTCCACGTTGCGGAGCCCTAACGTCGAATGAAGCTCAATTCTGTCGCGCTTGCGGCCTTCATCTGGAAACGCACGCGCGGATATTGACGTGCGAGCGCCTTCTCGATGAATCGGATCCGTATCGAGATAAGGCAACGAGCTTGGAGCGCCGGCAGATGCGCTGGCATCGAATCATCCAGCGGGGATCCGTCGGTCTTGTAGCCCTCGCGGCGTTGCTGTTTTTGGCAGAGGGAACCGATCGCCTGTACCTGGCAGTCTTGAGCCTATCAATGCTGATAGCCGGAATCGTTGGAAGCACCCTTTGCAATGAGACGCCCTTCTTGTTCTATCTCAGAAGGTCGCCGCAACTGCCCGCCAGGCAGAGAAAAGCCGCACCCACGGCGGCCCTGTTAGAAAGGGATGCGGTCCCCAGGATAGCCGAATCCTCCTCCAGCCCAAGGCGCCAACCAGTCAAGATGTGACGAGTTCACGCCGACTCCAAGTCACTCGTTTCTTTCAGCTAATTACTTGGCCACTCATTACCCGGCGCTGGTTGCTCTTCACTCCTCAAGGCCCCTAAAACACCGCTGCCGCGAGCTTTTCGAGCATGACCGCTGACGCTTTCTCGACATCGGCGTGGAGCGAATTGCCGTGGGCGTCCATCGTGACGATAGCAGGAAAATCGCGAACCTGCAGGCGCCACATCGCCTCTGGTATTCCGAATTCCAACAGCTTGACGTCGACGACCTGTTCGATGCAGCGCGCGTAATATTGCGCGGCGCCGCCGATCGCGTTCAGATAGACCGCTCCGCATTCGGCCATTGCGTCGAGAGTGCGTTTGCCCATCCCGCCCTTGCCGATCACGGCGCGCACTCCATAGCGTTTGATGATGTCCGCCTGGTAAGGCTCCTCGCGAATGCTCGTCGTTGGCCCCGCTGCTGTGATCTTATAAGAGCCATTGTTCTTCATCACCACCGGGCCGCAATGATAGAGCACCGCTCCCCTGAGGTCGCCAGGCGGGTCATGCTTCATCAAGTGCGAATGCACCGCGTCGCGGCCGGTATAGATCTCGCCCGACACCAGCACCACGTCCCCAACCTTCAGCTCCCGAACCTGTTCTTCGCTGAGCGGCGCAACCAGGGCCTTCTCGTTTCCGGTCGCCTTAAAGCCGTCGCCCACGGCCATCGGCGCCGCGGGTTTTGCCTCGTCGCGGTAAAGCCAGCGCTTGATCTTTCCGGTTGTGGCGTCAAGCACCACGCCCAGGCGCCTAAAGGCCCAGCAATCGTACGCCACCGAGACGAAGAAGCTTGCCGGCA
>Ga0207112_1019_pt1 | contig 39968 bp, 24 predicted proteins | sample Alteio_BWMinHeat_72_FD_153549 | JGI IMG/M metagenome (GOLD analysis project Ga0207112, IMG submission 153549) | Enriched cells from forest soil in Barre Woods Harvard Forest LTER site, Petersham, Massachusetts, United States -... | ecosystem: Environmental > Terrestrial > Soil > Temperate forest >...
ACGTGGAAATCCTCGGAGTGGTCGAGGGCATGGCGAATCCCAAACAAAGCGTGGTTATCGCCAGGCTGGGAGGACCTCTCGTCGATCGCACCAGCGTTTTCGCCGGTATGAGCGGCAGTCCCGTCTATCTTGACGGCAAGCTTCTGGGCGCGGTTGCATACGCTTTTCCCTTCGAGAAAGAGGCGATCGCGGGCATAACGCCCATCAAGTACATGATCGACGTGGTCGAACAAGGAAGCAACGAAGAACCGCAGTCCGGCAGCGCGCCGGTTAGCTTTGCCACTCTGCTGGCGCGGGTCAACGGCGACTCCGCCCCTGGGCGCCCCGGATCGGCGCAAGCGCTTTCCCGAGGAGTCTCATCAGGCCCGGCGGCGCCGGTCGCGAGCCAGGCGGCTATGATCCCCATCGCAACCCCGGTTACATTTGCCGGTGTTCCTCAATCAATCATCGACATGTTCGCGGGAGATCTGAAGAAGGTCGGCCTGCAGCCGGTGGCCGGTCTGGGCAGTTCCTCGAAACTCGGACCAGTGGTTCCCGCGAGCAGCTCAACCCTGGCGCCCGGCTCTTCCGTTAGCGTGCAGTTGGTGCGGGGCGATTTTACGCTCGATGCGTCCGGGACCGTTACATATCGGGACGGCAACCGAATTTACGCATTTGGCCATCCATTCCTGAGTTCCGGCCTCACCTCCTGGCCGATGGCGGAATCGTCAGTCGTCACGGTCATCCCGAACCTTAATAACTCGTTTAAGCTGGCGGTGGCCGGGAACCTGGTCGGCGCTATAACGCAGGATCGCTCGACCGGCGTGTTCGGCAGCCTCGGCGAGAAGCCGGATATGATTCCCGTCCATCTGACCGTTCACACGAGCCGGAACAAGACGGAAATATACAACTTCGAGGTCGTTTCTGATGCGTTCTTGACGCCGTTGCTGACGAAGATTTCGATGCTTTCGGCCATTACCGCGACGGAACGCCAGATTGGCAGCCAAACGATCCGATTGAAGGGCAAGATCTCGCTCAAAGACCAGCCCGACATCCTCCTGGACAACAGCTTTAGTTCGGCCAATGGAGTGGGCATTTTTGCCGTGACAGACGTCGCGCGCCCGCTGGCCCTGTTGTTTAACAGCGGATTCGAGGGGCTCAATCTCCGCAACATCGACGTGGAGCTGACGTCGACAGACAATCGCTCAGGCGGCACGCTGAACCGTCTGTGGGTCGACAAGACAGAAGTACATCCGGGAGAGAACATCGAGATTCAGGCGTTCGCGCGGCGCGATAATGGCACTGAATTCGTGGAGCGCATTCCTCTGACGATTCCTGCCGACGCGCAGGCCGGGTCGCTGGTGCTAATCGTCGGCGATGGCGGCTCGATCAATCAAGCCGATAATCACACCCAGACCGCCTCGGATGCCGTGCCTCGGGATCTGACCCAACTGGTGCGGGCCATCAATAAGCTAAAGCGCAACAACAGGCTCTATGTCAAGGTGCTGCGCGCCAGCACCGGGGCCATCGTGAATAATGAAGAGATGCCGAACCTGCCGCCCTCGATGCTGGCGACGCTCGGCTCCCAGCGCACGTCCGGGGGCTATACGCCGTTATCCGTGGCGACCCTTGCCGAGCACGAACTAGCGCCTTCACAGTTCATCATCAGCGGTCAGCAATCGATAACTCTGAACGTAATCAAGTGACTGAGCTGTTGGTGCAAGGAGAGTAGTTATCCGGGTAGTTCGATCTTTGGCTCGCTCGCTCGAATTCCGATATTGCCGATTGAGAAAGCCCGCGCCGGTTGCGGGCTTCTCTTTTGCGCTGGCCCCGAGGACAATGTCTATGGGGTCGCCTGGTTGATGCCGGCGGAAGCCTAGTTGGGAGCGCCGGCTTGCCGGCTCAGGCAACTGCCGCGATGGTGATCTGCCCAAAGAAGGAAAGGATTTCATTCGATGTTTAAGCAATTCGTTACATCTACAATACTCTTACTAACCGTTTTGACAGCATTATTGAGCGGCAGCGCCCTGGCCAGCGGCCCGGTGTTTTGGGAGATCTCAAAGCAAGAAGACATCGTCAAAGGCGACGCGCGCGGCGTATCGATCGCCGAGAACGGAGCCATTACTCTGGCCCCGGCCTATACACTGGTTTACGACACCAAAGAGGCCTACATCTGGTCGAGCGCCGCCGATGCGGCCGGCAACATATATTTAGGCACTGGCCATGCGGGCAAAGTATTCAAAGTCGAGCCAAACGGAACTGGGCGGTTACTGTACAGCGCGCCTGAACTCGATGTCACCGCCCTGGCCACGGACCCGCAGGGCAACGTCTACGCCGGCACGTCTCCGAACGGGAAGATATACAAGATCACGCCGGATGGCAAAGAGTCGGTCTTTTACGATCCACCCGACAAATATATCTGGTCGCTGGCTTTCGATCGCGCGACCTCGACTTTGTATGCGGGGGCGGGCGCCAAAGGCCGAATCTATCGCATCGATGCGTCGGGCAAAGCATCCGTGTTGATCAATACCAGCGAGACGAACATTATCTCGCTGGCGTTTGACAAGAATGGCAATCTCATCGCTGGCACCGACCCTTCGGGCCTGGTGCTGCGGATTTCCGCGGACGGCAAAGCCTTTGCCTTGTTGGATTCGCCCACCCAGGAGATTCACAGTCTTTCGGTCGCGCCGGATGGCTCGATCTTCGCGCTTGGCGTCAATCCGCAAGGTGGCGCGCAAGCGAAAGGAAACACGGTCGGAACATCGTCGACGTCGACTCTGTCGAGCGAGGGCGTGATCACGATTTCAACATCGGACGATCAGGACTCGGGCGCCAGCGGTGTGACGGCTGATCTCTCGGGACTGGCCAGTCCGGCGCCGGCGCAGCGAGCGAGCAAAGCAGAAGGAGCGCGCAGCGCGGTCTTTCGCATTCTGCCCGATGGCGGCAGCGAAGTGTACTGGCGCGGCAACGACACGGTCGGGTTCGGGCTCAAGCCGCTCAAAGACGGCCGCGTCCTTCTCGGGACCGGCAGCAAAGGGCGCATCTATCAGATCGCCCCGGACCACACGCGAGTGCTCCTCGTGCAGTCCCCGGAGGATCAGACATCAACAATATTTGCGGTCGGCGACAATCTCTATGCTACGTCAAGCAACCTTGGCCGGCTCTACCGGATCGGCCAGCAAGCGGTCAACGAGGGCATCTACACGTCCACGGTGCGCGACACGAAATTTGGGGGACAGTGGGGGATCGTTACATGGCGCGCCTCCGGCAATGTGACGATGCAAACGCGGACCGGCAATACAGAGACCCCGGATGCAACCTGGAGCGACTGGTCGGCCGCTTATCAAAACTCCGGCGGGGAGCAGATCACGAGCCCGCACGCTCGTTTTATCCAATGGAAGGCTACGCTGCACGGACAGCCCGTGGAAGGCCGGCCCGGCGCTACCGGTCAGGGCATTAAGCCGGCCTCGAGCGCCAGCCTCCAAGCCGTCACGGTCGCTTACTTGCCGCGCAATCAAGCCCCGGAAATCACCGCGCTAGCGGCGCTTCCTCCCGGCGTGGCGTTGCAGGAGATGCCAATAAACATCGATCCGTCAATCGCTTCGTCCGGGCTCGATCCGCAACTGTTTGGTCTGGTGGCGAGCGTGCCGCCGCGGCGGTTCTATCAAAAAGGGGTGCGATCGCTCACGTGGCAAGCGACAGATCCAAATGACGACACTCTGACCTACAGGATTCTCTACCGAACCGTCGGCGATAACGACTGGCACGTGTTGGCGGAGAATGTCGCGCAACCGTTCTACACAATCGACGGCAACAAGCTTCCAGATGGCGCGTACGTGTTCAGGGTGGTCGCAAGCGATGCGCCAAGCAATCCGGCCGGGATGGCGCTCACCAGCGAACAGACCACGGATGCGATTGAGATCGACAATACGCCGCCGGTCATCAAGGTGAGCGGCCCGTCGATCTCTGGCCAGACAGCGGAAATAACCTTTGACGCGATCGATGCGACCAGCCGCATCGTCAAAGGGGAATACAGCGTCGACGGAGGTGTTTGGCAATTGGTCTACCCGATTGACGGCATCGCCGACTCGCCGCACGAAACCTTCAAGGTAAGAGTCACCTTTGAGAAGCCGGGCGAACACGTGGTCGCGTTTCGATGCGCGGACTCGAATTCGAACGTTGGAACGAGCAAGGCCACGGCGACGGTGCGGTAAGCCTCGCGATAATTGCGCATAGACGGAGGCGGGAGCGCCGAAAACGGCGGGGAGGCCGCGGCTGACGAATAGGGGACGCCGCCGGCTGGCCGTCCTCTCCCCGCATATCCTCTCTGCCGCGAAATACGCAGCATACCTGCACTTTCTCGGCTTCTAGGCCTTTTCCCGGTTCTTGTGCTTTTTCGCCTTCCTGGCTCTTTTCTGAGCTTCGCTCAAGCTCCAGCTCAGCCAGTCCGAGTACCACGTGGAGAAGGAGACCGGATCCGAATCATCGCCTCCGATAGAATAGATTCCACCGCAAGACTCCCTGTCGTCCACCCATAGATATCCCCGCTGAGGGCCTGACACAACCAGGTAGATGATAATTCCGCAACCCTGATTCGAAATCGGGAATGCGCCCCTGACCCAGTCGTCCTTTACATAGTCGGCTTCATTCTCTTCGATCCGCCTCTCAACCTCTTCCTGATCCCCATAGTCCGGCGCATCCGTATTCCACCTTTTGGCGTGGGGAAACGGCCTGGCCAGGTTCTCGGCAATTGCCGGTCTCAATGGGCCTAGCTGCGTCGTCTTGTCGATCCCCTCCAGTCCAAGCGGATAGAGTCCATAGCCGGGACCTGCGCCGCCATTGCCAATCTCCATGACAAAGTAACGGTAGTCGTCCGGAAGCCTGACTCCCCACGCCGCTTCAAAAGCGTCAAGTTCGGCTGCGGGAACCGGAGGGTTCAGTTTGTATTGGTGATTGGTCACTCCAAAGATGTTGAAATTCGGGTCCAACCGAGAGATTTCGGCGAGAGCCCCAATGATAGTCGGCTTGTCGAAGGTTGGTTCCATAGCTTGGTTGCTCTGTTTCCCTTTGTCGCCTAATTCTCGGCAACTCCTGACTGCAAGCAGAGGGCGTTTTGCGCAGCCCGGCGCTATCAAAATGGCTGTGGACGGACCGACGAGATTAGACGCCGACTCCGGAATCAAGAGTCACCAGTGACACTCGATTCGGAAACAAGTCATCCGCCACCCGGTCCGCGGCCCTGAAAGCTCGGGTACACACGCCCACCAAGAAATAACATCACTACTGGGATCGCGTCGAATGGGCGATGACATCCTTCATTTCGCTTCCGCGTCAGGCCTTCTCTGGGCAAACGGACCGAGGCTGAACTGATCGAGCGCCTCCGCTTGCTCTCGCACCGTAGCCGGAAAAGGATGCAGCGGCAGCAGGACTTCATCGGGAGCGGTCTTGTAATCTAAGACGAACTGGCTCGCCGCCTCCAATGCTTGCGCGCGTTCGACCATTCGCTCATAACCCTGCCAATAGCGTACCGCGTACCCGGCAATCAGAGCCGCGCCTAAGATCGCCGCGACAACCGATTCTCGGGCGCCGCGCGGCCGCCATTCGCTCCGCCGGGCAAGAGCGCAAGAAAGAACCAGGAGCGAAATCCAAAACAGGAGCGCGATGTCTGTATACCGGCTCGCGACACCCTGGCCGGCGCCAAGGTCGAACCTGCCCACCGTCGTCAGGCCCGCATTCAAAACGACGAAAACCGCAAGCAATACCCATGGCGCTACGCTCGCGGCCCGGCCGGGAGGCCAATGCAGGATGCGCCAAACATGAAAAGAGAACAACGAACTGCCGAGGACCCCAAAGGCAAACGCCAACTTCCAACTGCTGCCTCGATTGACGAACGGAGAACCAAGGTAGGTGAACGGGTATTCAACGAAGGCGGCGGCGCTGCGCACGGAAAACGCCTGGGTCGAATGGCTCACTGAGTTCCATCCAATGAAATAAAAGGCCACGAAGAGAGCCGTTAGAAGCACGACGAAACCAAGCTGCGCCCACCGAACGCGTCCACCTTCGCGCCCAACCCAGAGGATTCCGACAATCAAGACCGCAAACAAGGGGAGGCCGCTGGCGGCGGTGCAGGCTCCAAGAATCGCCGTGGAGAAAGCTATCGCGACGCCGCGCCAGCAGCCCGGCCACTCGGTCAGCGCCCAGACCGTCGCCACCGCCCAGAGGACGCTGAGGAGGAACTGGACGGACGCCATGGCCCACGTCCAGCACTCCCACGCCGCCGTCGAGAATATAAGCAGAGAGGCGCATATCGTCAGCGGCCGAATCAGAACAGGGCGGGCATTCCGGCAAGTAATGCGGATCAGGCGTCCGATCAGTACGAGCGACAGGATCTGGAACCCAAACCCGCAATACATGTTCGACTTGAGGTCGTAGCTCGTGGCCTTGGCCAGCACGATCGATATGATGTTGACCAACAGCAGCCGGTGCTCGTTATGCTGCGACCACAGATCTTGAAAAGTCAGAGTCCCATTAAACGCTTTGATGACGCGAGGGATCGTGTCCCATTCATCCCAGTACGGCACGTTGACTCCGTGCCAATGAATCATTGCGGCAATGCAGGCCGGAGGCAGCGCAACCGCGCCGAAGTACGCCAGATCAGAGGGGTTGAGTCGCGCCAGGAGCCGCCTGTAATCACTCATCGCTGAATCGCCCTGGAACGCAGATTGGCGGCGAAGAAGCGCAGGATACGGGATTCATACTCCTCTTTTGCGAAGGCGTGCAGGTCGACGTGACCGGCGCCGTCAATCACCCAGAGTTCCTTTGGCTCGATCGCCTCGGCAAGAAGCCCGCGCGACTCCTCGAGCGTTGTGTATGGGTCAGCCGCGCCCGCTATGAGCAGTTTCGGAGCGGAGATCTGGCCGATCTTGGCGAGCGGACACAAGTCGGCGCGACTGATCCCAAGCCGCGGTTTGAGCTGCAAAGTCAATAACGGAGCAAAGACGCGCGCCCATCCCCCGGCGTGCGCCGCCAATCGGTTTGCCGTTGCTTGCGTGATCTCGGAATAGACCTCTTCCAGGACCATCGCATCGACTTCCAACGGGGGCGAGGCAAGCACAGCCGCCGCTCCCCCCATGGACACGCCGATGACCCCGACCTTGCTGCCTGGGACCTCCGTGCGAAGGAGCTCGACCGCTGCTTGGGCGTCCTTGCTTTCGACGGAACCGAAGGTAATGTGATCCCCCGTGCTTTCGCCGTGCGCCTGGAAATCGAAGAGCAGAACGAAATAGCCTACTCGATTTAGGAAGATGGCGCGATCTAACATGCTCGAGCGCGTGGAGTGTACGCCGTGCAGCAGGATGATCGCGGCGGAGCCTGGGAGGCCGCGCAACAGCCAACCTTGAAGAGTGGCCCCAGACGCGCTCGGGAAAGAAACCGTTTGCCCGCCGAGGTCCTCAGGCAGGCCTCCCGCGCTCTGCCGGTGAGGGGCGATCAGGATTCCCCCCGCGACCCAGATCGCCGCGACCAATCCGAGCAGCACCGCCGCGCCTATGAAGATTGCCCTTCCTCTCATTTACTCCGGAGCACGGACGTCGGGTCCGGCGCCCTGTGGAACGGAACGCTTCCAACATCGCCGCAACTCTCCCAAGCCTAAGGACAGGACGTCAGGCGGCTGTGTTTCACACCGACTCCACGAGACCGCGCAAGGCGGAAATCCCACAGGCCCGCCATCAGAGAGCATCATTCCTTCCTCACGCCTAGCCGGTCCTCGTAGTACTGCTGATTTGGAAAAGGGTTGTAGATTCGATCCTCGCTCACCTTGCTTAGCTTTGCCACTCTGCGTTGCCCTTTTGCGTTCCATAGGCCATTAGAAAAGTAAATCGTCCCCAGTCCCACTGCCGCACATATTCAGCCTTTAATTCGGGCATCGAGTCTTCCTCTTTCTGAACGACGCCATATGCCTTGATCAAACTCAAGTATTTAATCCCCAGGCCAGTCCCGGACAGCGTCACATTAAAATCGCCGCCGCCGTGGAAGGACACCGCCATGATGTGCGAGTCCGTCAAGCCGTCGAAGTACTTGTGCTCGACCAGCAGCCTGGTGATGCCGGCGCTGTGATCTTCATCGATCTTTCGGACAATACCGAACCAGCCGACGTAGGAGCCCCTTTTCCCGGCGATCGAATACTCCTGAAGCATGCTTCCGGTCGTCCGTTCCGCCGGGCTCAGCTTTGAGAAAAAGGGCTGCTCTCTTGGTGACGGAACGTAACCCCCGGTCGCGAGGGTGCCTGGGCGCGGCCGCGCCAACGCTTCCGCCTGCTCAACCGGCGTGAGATCCTGGGCGGCGCGAGTGGGAGCCTGCGTAGCGGGTATCACAGCCAGCACGAGGGCGGCGGCTAGCCACATAGATTTGCCTCCTTCGATAGGCTATCCAACAGAAGGAACGGTCAGCGAGGGAGAACGAAGCAAGGTTTTGCAATCCCGGCGGGCGTCGATCGCTGGGCCAATCATTCTTTAGCGTTTGCGAGAGCCCCGCACAGGACGCGAAGACGCTTCCTTTGGATCATTAGGCTGCCGAATCCAAAAATGGGAAAGGTTGAAATCAGTTTTGGGGTCTCTCCTTGATGTCGGCCGCGGCCGCCTTGTATTTCTCTTTCTCTTTGTCTTTTTGAAGGTAGGGGATGCCCTTTTCCATCCACTCCGGCTCCGGCGCCCCCTTCAGGTAGTAGCCGAAGAATTGCTGCAGCCGCATCGTGTAGTCTTTCTGGTTGATGCGCTTGCGCAGGCCATGCGGCTCGCCGTTGTAGCTGAACATATAGACTTCCTTGCCGAGCCGGCGCAACGCCAGGAAGTACTCGATCCCTTGATACCATGGCACGGCGTCGTCGGCGTCATTATGGATCATCAAAAGAGGCGTCTGCACCTGATCGGCGCGAAACACCGGCGAGTTCTCGATGTAGAGCATCGGCCGCTCCCACAGCGACCCGCCGATGCGGCTTTGCGTGTGCTCGTATTGGAACTGGCGCGACAGGCCGGTGCCCCAGCGGATGCCGCTGTAGGCGCTCGTCATATTCGCAACTGGCGCTCCCGCCGCGGCGGCGCGGAAGCGGGTTGTTTGCGTAATCATATAGGCGATCTGATAGCCGCCCCAACTGTGGCCCTGGATGCCGATCGCCTTTTCATCGACGAACCCGGCGTCGACGACCGCCTGGATCGCCGGCAGAACGCACTTGAGGGCGCTCTGACCGGGATGGCCGACTGTGTAAACGATGTCGGGCATCAGCACGAGGTAACCGTTGCTGGCATAGTAGGTCGGATTGATCGATGTCCCAGGCCTCGGATCTACGAACCGATGCAGACCCTGGGTGAGCTGCTCGTAAATGTAGACGAGCATCGGATACTTCTTCTTAGGATCGAAATTCTCCGGCTTGACCAGCATAGCGCTGAGCGGAACTCCGTCGAGATTCTTGTACCTGATCAGCTCCGACGTGCCCCAATTCAACTGGGCCTTTTGCGGGTTGGCGTCCGACACCTTTTTCAGGTCTCTGAAGTCCGGGCCGCTGATCAGGAGGTCCGGAAACTCGTTGAAGGTCGAAGCCGTGAGCAGGTAGACATCGGCATCTTTCGCTTTCGCTGGATTGCTGAAGGACTTTGACGCCATCAGCAGCTTCTCGGGCGCCCCCCCGTCAATTCTGACGCGATAGAAACCTGAATCGCGCGTCCATTCGCTTTCGGCTCGGAGCAGCAACGGTTTTGCCGGATCGATGAACTTCTCCTGCGGGTCGGGTCGAACGTGACGCAACTGCATCTGTTCTTTGCGGCCAATTCCGGCGGTCAAGTTCTTGGCCGCGCTGCCGTCAGGCGCTACCTGCCAGATGTCGAATCGGTCGTAGAGGAGAACGTACTTATCGTCCGCGGTCCAGCCGCCCGCGCCATAGGGCGGAGGTTCGCTTGGCGAATCATGGTTTTCTTGCCAAAACTTGACGCCCAGGTTCTTCGTGAGGTTGACGGCTTTGCCGCCAGCAACCGATACAGTGCTCCAATCCTTCCTGTCATAGAACAGGACGTACTTGCCGCTCGGAGAGACGGTGGCTCCAAACTGCTGCCTCTTGAGCACCGGTTTGCGACTGCCGTCGGCACAATCGACCAGATAAACGTCCGTGTAGTCCGCATCATAACCTACCATCGTGCGATAGGAGCGATCGTCGAGACCGAGAGCCCACTCGCCCTGATTGGGTGGATTGACGTCCGGCAAGCTGGGGTCCGCCAACTGGACGAACTTCTTCTCCTTGATGTTGCAGACGGCGCGATAGGAGCGGTTCTTCTCCTGTTCGGCGCGCACCTTTTGCATCGGCTGGATGAAGTCGTCTTTCCAATGCCACAAATCGACCGACACTTTCTCTTCCGCGGCGGCATCATCGGCGTCGTCCTTTTCCGGTTCCGGCGCAGGAGCGACGCCGAAGAACACTCTGCCGCCGTCAAGCGAAAAAGAAATGGCGGCTTTGTCGCTGATCACCATTCCAGGGCGGAATCCCGAGGTCGTGGTCGAGACCAACTCTTCGGCCGCGCCAGCCTTGCGATCCCAGCTATAGAGCTTGAGTTTTGGCTGCTGCGCAGCCGCGTCATCGCGATCGCTTAAAAATACAAGCTCGGTCTGCTTTTCGTCCCAGGTGGGCTTGATGTATTTCCCGCGGCCGGCGAGCAGCGCGAGGGGCGCCTCCGCTGCGCCAGGCGCAATCGCGAAGATACCGTTGGACTCTTCCTTCTTGGCAGCCACCGCGAACACCAGAGTGCGTCCGTCCTTGCTGATCGTGTAATCAATCACATCGGCAAACACGCGCTCGCTTTTGTCAGAGAGGTTGCGCAGCACCAGGTCGCTCCCGTACTCCTTTTTCTTCTCTTTCTTCTTCTTTTCAGACACCCCCTTCTCAGAGGGGGACTTTTCCGCGGCGGCCGCTGCGCCTCCGCTTTCCGGTTTCTTTTCGTCCTTCTTATCTTCGGCCTTCTTTTCCTCCTGCTTCGGCTCACGGAGGTACGCGACGTATCCCGCGCCCTCCTCGGGGACCTGGAAGCTTTTTACTTTGTCGATGCGGGCGACCTCGCCCGTGCCGACGTCCATGACGCCAAGGGCGTTCTTAGGCATCTCTTCGGGCTTCTTTTTGTCGCGCCTCGCTTTTTCGGCCTCGGCCTTGGCGGGTTGGATCTGGAAGACGACATAGCGGCTATCCGCGGTAAAGAAAGGCCGGCCGGCAAAGACGGGAGGAAAGTTGCCCGGTTGCCCAGCGGCATCAGTCTGTGACGGCGCCGTGGGCACGCTCCCGCGCGGGGCTCGCCACTCCTTGCCGCTCGCGAGACTGCGCACGACGATCTCTCCATCGCCGTCTTCCGGGACCAGGGCGTAAGCGAGGAACTTGCCGTCTCGCGAAAGCTGCTGCCCCTGAATGACGCGCCAACTGTCATAGTCGTTATGGGTCAGCGGGCGCTTCGCGCTGGGTTGTTGCCCAGGAACGGTCGCAGTCAAGATGAGAAGAATCAGACCGAGCGACGTTAGACTCGCGAACCGGCTTTTTTGTTTGTACAGAGATTGGATCATGCAGCGGCTCCTGGTTTTAGACTTTGAACAGTCGAAAGGCCAAACAACTCCCATTTGTGATGAGCGCGGGTGATCGAGGTATCGGATCCACTGGATCTGAAACATTAATCCAGTTTGCATTGCGCGTCCAGGCGCTAATGCTTTATCGGCTTTCACCTTGTTTTCGTCGGATTCTTCAAACCGGTGGTGAGTTTGTTTCTGGCCTCTCGGACCACGCGCGCCGCGAGCACGTCTTCATGTTGCGCAAGGAAGGCGCTGACCGCGACCGGATCGCGTTTGCTCAATTCACGGAGGGCCCACGACAATGCCTTTGCCACCATGTCGTCGTGGTCGGGCGCCAATAACTGACAGACGGTAAGCGTGCGCTCGGGATCGCCGCTGCCTCCACGGGCTTTGTTGTTGAGCGGCACCGTGCTCACCAGGGCGGCGCGCCTCCACCATCGGTCTCGAGAGCGCGCCCACTTGTGGATCAGATTGTCCGGAACCTGTTCTTCGCGCCAGGCTGGTCCCGACAGATAACAGGCAAAGCAATCGACCGCGCCCCAACTGTCAATTCCCTGCCCCAGCCGCTCGAGTTCCGTTTGATTGAGGCTGCCGAGCGCGGCCGCGTGGCAGTTGATTAGCTCGTATGCAACAAAGCGCGAGGAATCCAATAGCTCGCGCGCAATCCCGATCACGGCCGATGCCGAGGCGCCGCGAAGCCGCTTGGAGAACTCACGACGAACGCTTCGCTGTGCTTCCGTGTTTGGGCTCGGCAGAGCCCGCAGCCGCCCATCTATTTCGAGCACAATAGCGGGAATGTCGAATCGCTCCGTCTGCGCCATAGATATCTCGATTACAGTTTAAGAGGCGCGCCGTCAACCGACACGCCAACCACGTGATCCACGCCTTCATAGGCGGCCGCGACAAGGTGAACATCGCGGCTTTCGCCAGGCCCAAGGTGAAGCGCTTCTCCGCGCTCCGCCGCGCGCTCCAGCACGGGCAAAGAGGAGCAGGGCTCGAGGCCGAGGTTGTACGTAGAGCTCCACCAGGGATAGTCGCGGCCGCCGCGATAGACCTGCCAGCACCACAGCGACTTGAAGATATCCGCGGGATAACGAAGGGCAAACCCGACGCCCAGGCGCGTGTTTGAGATAGCGTACCACCCGTCAGCGATGCTTTCGAGGAACGCCATATCGCTGGATTCGACGTCGGGCCCCGGCACGTAGGAGAGATCCACGGGGCGGCCGTCGCGCCCCTCGGCGATCGGCCATTCCGAAACCTGCCCAGACTTCAGTCGGGAAGCCTCGCTCGTGTATTCCGGCAATGTGCGTATCCGGCATGCGGGAAGGTGAAGGCGACAACTTTCATCTAGAAAGGGCCACCCGAAAACCGGATGGTGCCCCCAGGTGAAATCGACCGTTTGCCCGCTCTCATTCGCGGCGCGTTCGTGGATTCGCAAAGCAGCTTCATTTCGGCGCAGCCCGATCGTCTTAACCAGGTGAAACGGCGTGCGCACGGTGCGCACGTCGAATTGAACTTCGATCTCGTCCGGTTCGTCCCGAGTAATCGCGTACCGCCAGGGAAGGAGCATGACCTCGCCGTGCTGGCCGATATCGGCCCCTTGATGGCGGGAGAAACTCCCGCAGTTCGGGAACAGCTCTTGCCAACCGCCTTCGTAATAGTCCAGATGTCCACCGGCCGCGCGCGGGCTTGCCGGGATGAAATGACTCGTCTCGCGCAGGCCGACTCTGGACCTCCAGAGAAAGTCTACGTCACGCGGCTTGTAAAGGAATTCATAGATATCGGCGCCCTTATCGGCGACGATGGCCACGCGGAGCTTTTCGTTCTCCAGCGCGACGATGCGATGACCGGCGAGAGTGTACTCAGCTATGCGGCATCCATAGTTGCGGTTGTGGTGATAGGTTTGATAGATCATTCCGGTCTCCGGCAATGGCGAGAAGATTAGCATGAATACTGGGGCTTGGCATTTCGGTGCGCTCAGTATTTTGCGCGCGACCAGCCGGGAGGCTTGAATAGCGCCCCCGCGCCATGCGATAAACTCGCATCGGGACGGTTCGAAATGACAGAAAGGAAAAAGGCGATAGTCCTGCTGAGCGGTGGGCTTGATTCGGCTACGGCGCTCGCGGTCGCCGCCTCGCAAGGGTACGACGCCTACGCCCTCTCGTTTCGGTACGGGCAGCGGCACGTCATCGAACTCGAGAGCGCCAGGCGTGTGGCTCAAGCCATTGGGGTGCGAGATCACCTTATTGTCGAAATCGATCTGCGCGCCATTGGCGGCTCCGCGCTCACTGCCGAAATAGAGGTTCCGAAGGAGCGTTCAACTCAGGAAATGGCGTCCGGCATTCCGATCACCTATGTGCCGGCGCGCAATACAGTCTTTCTATCTTTCGCGCTCGCATGGGCCGAGGTTCTGGAAGCGAGCGATATCTTCATAGGCGTGAACGCGCTCGATTATTCAGGCTACCCGGACTGCCGGCCTGAATACATTGAGGCTTTTGAACGGATGGCAAACCTGGCCACGAAGGCGGGAGTGGAAGGCCGGGTCAAATTGCGCATTCACACGCCATTGATTGCGATGACGAAAGCCGAGATCATCAAGATCGGGGCCGCCCTGGGCGTCGACTATTCGCTGACCCACAGCTGTTATGACCCATCTCCTGATGGCGTTGCGTGTGGCCAGTGCGATAGCTGCTTGCTGCGCCTGAAGGGTTTTACGGAAGCCGGCTTTCGGGACGAAATCAGGTACAGTTTTTAGTTTTTAGTTTTCAGTTCCTGGTCTGCCGTCTTCAATCCATACTAAAAACGAGAAACCAAAACGAGACGCGAAACTGAGCCCGAACTGAAAACTAAAAACTAAAAACTATTCTTCACTTCTTCTCCTGGCTCACGCTGTCGACGGCGAGCACATTGTAATAGGGGTTTATCACTACGCGTTTGGGCTTCTGCGGCAGTTTTACCTTGAATTCCTGCGTTTTCGAGTTGCCGTTGACGGTAGCTTCTCCGAGCCGGATTAGCTTGCCGTCGAAATCAACGTAGAGCGGCACGAGCATTTTGAAGTGTTCAGAGACTTCGCTTTGGGTGACCGCGCCGGTGAATAAGCACTTGCCGTCGCTGTCTTGGGTCAAGCTGTAATCTAGCCGGTAACGGGGCACTTCGGTGCCATAGACCCACTCGTTAAAGAACCAATCCATTCGCTTGTTGCCGTCAAGGTCCATATTGGGGGTCATGTGTTTTTCGACCATCCGCTTAAAGTCTTCGGTGGACGCGTTTTGATTGAAGTAGGTTTTGACAAAGTCGTGCATCATGTCGATAAAGGGCTGATCGCCTGTCTTCCGGTCCCGCATCATCGAGCGGAGCATGTAAAGAACATAGCCGCCCTTCGGGTAAACCAGATCGTTGTACGCGCCGGCTGTTTTGAATGTCCTGAGGCGCAATCCCATCCAGATCGGCCCCACGTCGGTCGCGCGGTGGCCAAATTGGTTGCCCCTTATGATTCGATCCCGCTGCGTCTTCCAGTAGCCCAGAAATTTGTCTGGAGTTTTCTCCGTGTACTCGAGATAGAGACCCGCCGAGAAGTCCGCAAAGCCCTCCGAGAGCCACTGGTCATGGTAGGACGACCAGCCAACGATGTGTCCCCACCACTGGTGCGATACCTCGTGTGGAGTTACCTCCTGAATGAAGTCGTTCAGGCCTTTGGATATCCCGCCCATCAACATCCAGCGTTGCGTGGAATCAAAGAATGAGATGATGGGCAGGTAGACCAGGGTCGGCCAAGATTGGCCAAAAAAGGGCTGTGGCTGCTGAGTGATCGCGATGCGGCCGTAAGGCGCTTCACCGAACCAGTGCGTGAATAGGCGCATGGAGTTCTGCGCTTCAACGATGGCGCTATCGACGAGGCGCGTCGGAGTCATGCCGCCGATCTCGCTGGCCTCGCGCAGATAGTCCGGCAGCTCCGAGGTGGCATAGCCCTCTATCTGGTATTTAGTGTCGGCATCGGTGATCTCCTTCTTCTTGAATAGTCCATAATTGAACCCGGCGACCGCGAGCGGCACTTCAGATACCCACTGGGTCGCCCCAAAGTCACCCTCACGCCAGCTCTTGACGAGCTTGCCGACGCCGACCAGGGTGTACTTGGCGGGCACCTTGAAGGTCAGGTCGAAGGTGGAGTGGTCTTGGAACACGTTGACGCTAGGGTACCAACTCTCTCGCGCGCCGACAGCAAAGTTGCCGCCGCCTTCATCGCGAACAACTTTGTTGCCCTGATATTCGATCGTGATCTTGTATTCTTTTCCCTTCGCTAAGGGCTCCGGCGTGACGGCGTAGAAGGAGCCGTCTTGCTTTCTGGATTCCTGGACGTAGCCGACGTCGCGGCTGTCAAGAGCGACCCGAGAAACCCGCAGGTTCGGCAACAGACCAAAACCTATCACGCGCTCGCCGTCGATCACCGGCGTGAACCGCAACTCAGCGGTCGCGGTCAGCTTCTGCCCGCTGTCGATCACCGTCTCGATTCGATAGTGTTGCGCGTGGACGCTGCGCTTGTCTTCGTTGGAACTCGCGGTCCCGTTCTGATACTCGCCCATCGAGTGGGCGAGATACCACACCCCATCCTTCTCACCCCCCGGGTCGACGTTAATCAACGCAACCTCTTCCGGCGCGAGCAATTGCGGCAGGGCGCCGCGCGGCCGCACGTGGTAGCGTAGATCTCCATCTTTGCGGCCGAAGATGTAAGCGCTGAAAAACCCGGCCTGCCTCGGATTGTAGATATCAGCCAGGATAAGCGCCTCAATGTTCTCAGATGCTCCCAGGTCTTGCGCCAGGCTGCGCACACGCTCGGCGCTGAACCGAGCGCGGTTGTTAAAATCCCTGATTACGTCGGCGGCGCGCGGCTCATCGCTTCCAGCTTGAGCCTGGCTCTTGATTTCCTTATAAGTGTCGTCCGTGAAACACAGAACGGCTTTTTCGAAAGTCTCGTCGACCTTGTCGCGGTCCGCGATAAGCCGCAGATATTTGCGTTCGAGCGGCGGCGCAGGCTCGAGTACGAACGAGCCATCCCCTACGAAAACGGCTTTCACGACGCGACCCATGACCGGGGCGAAAAAACTCACGCGTCCACTGCGCAACGTCAGCGTTCCGACATCCCGTTTAAGGGTCAGGTTGTTGACGTTGTATGTTTCGCTGAAGGCCCCGTCGCGCAACGCTCGGTAATTCGGATCGGCGTTGCCGGCAACCGAGCCCTTGCCTCCGACATCTATCTCGACCTTCGGCGCCGCCACCTCAAGGCGGATTTCGACCGTCTGGGGCCGGCCGGCTTCGACGGCAATGCCGCGTTCCGCCTGCTTGAACCCGGACTGGGCGACGCTCAAGGTATAGGCGCCTGGGATCAGCTTGTCAAAACTAAAGCGGCCGGCATCGTCCGTCGTCGAGGTCCGTGTCTCGCCGCTTGCGCTATTGCGGATCGTTACCTGCGCGCCGGCGATAACCGCCCCGGTCTGGTCTTTGACGGTTCCCGTAATCAACCCGGCGACGGTCGTTTGGGTCCAACCCGCCGGCGACGCGACATTAGCAATAGAGATAATGAAGAGTATTAGAATAATCAGGCGACCCATTTTTTCCTCCAGGAATAATAGACAAAACAGGGAGCGGCGCGTCTGAATGAGCGACAATACTAACATGACTCATAGACCAGACCGAAATCCGCAAGGAAGCTTTAACCGAGCAATTCCCGTCCGACTCGCTCTCTTTCAACTTCATTCTGTAATCGCCTCGATCATTCACTCCGCTGTCATTAATCTTCAACTGAAACTGAAAACCAAAAGCCGCTCCCCTTTCTTTTGCGCGTCGCCGGGAGTATAAAGTTTAGTCTTATGAGGGTTTCTCTGTTCGTCACCTGCATTGTGGACCAGATGTTTCCAGAGGTCGGAGTCGCCACCGTTACTCTTTTGCGTCGCTTGGGCGTGGAAGTAACCTTCAATGCCGGACAGACTTGCTGCGGCCAGCCCGCATTCAACACAGGCTATCGCGAGGAAGCGCGCGCCGTTGCACGGCCTATGCTCGATCTGTTCGAGCATGAACTGGAATCCGCAGACTACATCGTCGCGCCATCAGGTTCCTGCTCGACCATGATCAAGAAGTTCTACCGCGAGCTGTTCGAGGAGGACGCGGAGCAACTGGGGCGAATAGAGCGGATCGGCGCCCGGTTCTTCGAGCTGTCTGACTTTCTCGTCACTGTTCTTGCGGTCGAAGACGTCGGCGCAACCTTCCCCGGCAAGGTTACGTATCACGACTCGTGCCACCTGTTGCGCGAACTTGGAGTCGCTAAGCAGCCGCGCGCGTTGATCGGCGCAGTCAGCGGCGTCGAGCTCGTCGAGATGAATCAGACCGTCACCTGCTGTGGATTTGGCGGGACCTTTTCCGTGAAGTACCCGGAGATCTCCACGGCCATCGGCGCAGAGAAGATTGCCAGCATCGAGGCAACCGGAGCCTCCGCCGTGGTCGCCTGCGATTCGAGTTGCCTGATGCAGATAGCTGGGGTGCTGAGCCGGCGCGGCTCCCACATTCGGTGTCTTCATATAGCGGAGTTGCTCGCCTCCGAAAATGCGAGAACGCGAGAGTAAGCCGCCGAGCGGCCGAAAGATCGTAAAGGCGAGTCGCCGGAATCTCACAATGGAACACGCAATACAGACAGAGAGCTTTGTAGAGAATTATCGCGAAGCGCTGGACAACGGGCAGCTCCAGCGCGCCTTGTCGAATGCGACGAGCAAGTTCACAGCCAACCGCGGCCTCGCCATCCTGAACGTCGGCGACGAATGGGAGGTGCTGCGCGATCACGCCCGCGAGATCAAGGAGCACGCAATCAGCAATCTGGATTACTACGTCGACCAGTTCACCTCAAATGTAGAGCGATTGGGAGGCAATGTCTTCTGGGCCCGGGACGGCGAAGCTGCCAACCGCTACATCTCCGATCTGGCGCGCCGCCGTGGAGTCACCCTCGCAGTGAAAAGCAAGTCGATGGTGACTGAAGAGATCGAGTTGAATCACGCGCTCGAGGCCGCCGGCGTCGAGGCGGTAGAGACCGACCTGGGCGAATACATCATTCAGCTCGCCGGCGAGAGGCCGTCCCACATTATCGCGCCCGCCATTCACAAGACGCGCGGCGACGTCGCCGACCTTTTTACCGATAAGCTTCACGTCGAGCGCAACGAGGAGATCGAACAAATGACGGCGTTGGCCCGGCGCGTACTGCGCACGCAATTCGCCGCGGCGGGCATGGGCGTCACAGGTGCCAATTTCGCGGTCGCAGAAACCGGAACCATCGTGCTGGTGGAAAACGAAGGCAATATCCGGCTGACCACCTCTCTGCCAAGAATTCACGTCGCCTTGATCGGGATTGAAAAGGTGATTCCCCGCCTTGAGGACCTCGGGGTCTTTTTGCGGCTCCTGGCGCGCAGCGCGACCGGGCAGCAGATGAGTTCGTACGTGTCCTTTCTCAGCGGAGTCAAACGCTCGGCGGCCGAAGAGGGACCCGAGGAACTCCACGTCGTCATCCTCGACAACGGCCGCGTCAACATACTCGGCAATCCCCACTTGCGCGAATCGTTGTACTGCATCCGCTGCGGCGCGTGCTTGAACACCTGTCCCGTTTATCAGAAGATTGGCGGCCACGCCTATGGCTGGATCTACCCCGGCCCGATTGGGGCCGTGATCACTCCACAACTCGTCGGGCGCGACAAAGCAGCACACTTGCCGTTCGCGTCGTCGCTCTGTGGAGCATGTCTGGAAGTCTGTCCGATCAAGATCAATATCCCCGACATGTTGTTGCATCTGCGCCATGAAATAAAAGAGCCTGAAACAAGTCACGGCGTTGCCGCTTCCGCTGGAGAGCAGCCCGGAGAGCAAGGGCATCGCAAGACCCTGGCGCTTCGAATTGAGAGTTTTCTGGAACGCCTGACCTTCAAGCTTTGGGCTCGCGCGATGCGCAGCCCGGCCATCTATGAGCGCGGCGCGAAGTTCGCCCGCCTCATCGAGCAAGCCTTCGGGCTTGATATCCCTGGATCTCCGATTTCGCGATGGACATCTACGCGGGAGTTTCCCGGCCTTGCCCCTTCATCTTTTCGAGAGCAGTGGAAGAGAAGGATGAAGGCGGAAGGATGAGGACGAAACCGCTTGTCGAGTCTGAAGGACCGGCGAGACTCTAGCACAATAGAGGTCGGGAAGGGGGCCTGACCCCGCTGTTGATCAAGAGTTTGTTATGGATAGCAAGGACGAAATGCTCGGGCGGATTCGCGCTGCGCTGGGCCGCGCGAAACCTCAGCGGCCGCAGCCGCTAGCCGCGTTCACATCTCGGCCGGTCGCCGCGGACTGCGCAAGGCTCGCGCATCAATTCCAGACGGAGGTCGAAAAGATTGGCGGCCATGTGACCTTTGCCACGTCTGACCATGAGGTTACGCGCTGCCTGGAAGGATTAATGCCGGCTGCGGGCGGCGTGGTGGCGGCAGTCAGCGATTCCGCCACGGCCAGCCGGATGGGTTTGCGAGACTGGTTTGCCGGGCGCAACGCCTCGATGGTGTCCACTCTCGGTGAATTCGACAGAAGCGGCGCGTCGAGCGCGGGCGTATCGTTTGAGGACAATTCTCCGGCGGAGCCTTTGATGGAGCGCTACAAAAAGGCCCTGATCGACGCGAGCATGGGCGTTACTTCGGCCGATTACGCCCTGGCCGATACCGGGACTCTCGTTCTTGTTTCCGGCGGCGAGCAGCATCGCCTCATCTCCCTTGTGCCGCCGGTCCACATCTGCCTGCTTGATAAGAGTCGCATCCTCCCCAACCTGGCGGACCTTTTGACCCGCGTGCAGGGCGAATCCTATGCGGACGGCAAGGCTCCGCTGGCGATGACCTTCATTACCGGCCCCAGCCGAACCGCCGATATTGAGTTGACCCTGACTATGGGCGTGCACGGGCCACGCGAACTTCATGTGATAATCCATTCATAAGGATGTCTACCGCCGTCATTGTTTCTGCTAACTTAGCTACCGTGTCGTTTTGTTATTGACAATCCCCTTGAATAGCTGTTATGGTGCCCTCCGGACTCAGTCAGGTTGAGTCTAAGCATCTGGTCCGATCAATTCCGCTGTTTTCAAGGCGTCAAAAGACAGACTCGCGACTGGAGTCTTGTCTGCCTTTCATCTTTTGAGGAAACCAAAGGAGGATTCAAATGAAGAGACTGTTTGTGATGGCCGCGGCAGTCATCGTCGTGGCCGGTCTGGCGAATTCCGCGCGCGCGCAGGACGAGAGCCTGCAGGCCCCGATCATCCATCGGATCAACGAGCGGGGGGCCGACCGGCTCGTCACCCCCAAAGGAATCAGGCCAGAGGCCGGGCCAACCGGGCAGGTCCTGACTCAGGGCTCGACCGGCGTCGCCACGCCAAATATGACGTATCACGGCGGCGCTTTGATCTCGACGCCCGTGATCTATATCATCTGGTACGGCAATTGGAATCAGTCCAACGGTTCGGACAACCCCGCGGGCCAGCAGATTATTCGAGACTGGGCGAATACCATAGGTGGATCGCCATATTTTCAATTGAACCAGACCGCGTCCGCCGGCGGGTTCACCATCACGGGCAACGTGACGTTTGGCGGCGAAACGACTGATACCGGCTCGCAAGGAACGCGGCTCAGCGACAACCGCGTGTTCGCGATTGTAACTCGCGCGATTAACAATGGCGCTCTCCCGTTTAACGCAAGCGGAGTGTACTTCGTCCTGACCTCGACCAACATCTCCGAATCATCCGGCTTTTGCTCAAGGTATTGCGGCTGGCACACAGCGGGCACGTCCAACGGCCGGGATATCCGGTTCTCCTTTGTCGGCAACGCCAACCGCTGCCTTAGCGGTTGCGCGGCACAGACGACTTCGCCGAACGGCAACGCCGGGGTCGACGGCATGATCTCGGTGATGTCCCACGAGCTCGAAGAAGCAACCACGGATCCGGACTTGAACGCCTGGTTCGATAGCAACGGCGCCGAAGACGGCGACAAGTGCGCGTGGACGTTTGGACACGCGCAGTTTCAGACCTCGAACGGGGCGTTCGCGAACGTAACGCTCGGGACCCGGAACTTCTTAATTCAGCGCAATATCAAAATCACGTCGAGCGGCGATTTTTGCATGATGAACTCGACACAGAACTGAGATAGGAAGTGCTGAGAGGAAAGTGCTGAGTGCTGAGTCCAAACCTCAACGGATGGGGAAGTCAGCGGTGAGCAAAACGAAGATGCTCTTTGTTCTGCTCAACGACGGCTTCCCCATTCTGTCATCCGCACTCCAACACGCGCATCGCGCCAAACAGGACTTGTGCTAAGAACACCAGAGAAAATCACCCCTACGGCTTCTAGCGAGCGCCCCGATAGAAAGCGCGTGAAGGGTTGCGAGCCGCAACACGATTCGCGCGTTGGAGGCTCATTTTGGCGCTGAAGACTTGAGCAGTTCGTCCAGCGCCGCCTGGAACTCCTCGAAGGAGTCCGCTCCCATCGCCACTTGATTTACCGTCACAACCTCGCCGTTTGCCGCTACGGACCCGATCGCAAAGGCCGGCGTTCCGTTCATCCCCATTTGCCGAGCGCCCAGCGAGACCTTGCGAATCGCCTCGACGTAGCGGGCGGCGGCAAAACACTCGGAGAACCTGCCCTGATCCAGTCCGAGTTCCACCGCTCGGCTCATGAGATCGTTAGCGTTGAGGGCTGCTTGATTGGCGAACAGACTGTCGTGCATTTCCCAAAACTTGCCCTGCTCAGCGGCGCAACGAGCGGCCAGGGCGGCCTGCATCGCGTTCGGATGAATTGGGAGCGGGTAATCGCGGAAGTAGTATCTGATCTTGCCGGTCTTGACGTACCGATCGATTATTTGCGGGTAAATCTCGCGCGCGTACTTGCCGCAAAAGGAACATTCGAAGTCGGAGTACTCAACAATGGCGAAACGGGCGCCGCTCGCGCCCTTGAAGGGTTCGCCCCTCACGTTTAACGTCGCTACAGGGGAAGGCGCCGCTGGCGGGGTGTCTAGGGCCGCGCTCATCCGTGCCGCAAGCAGCTTCTTCATCTCTCGCAGTTCCGCTAGGATCTGCTGCTGTCCCGCCTGCAGCTCCTGCACCTGCCTTTTCAAGGCGGCGATCTCTTGCACACGCCTTTCCTTGCGGCTCCGTTGCGCGGAGCGAGCCGGAAGAGCGGTGAACAGAAGGGAGCAGATCAGAGTCACCCTGAGACAGGACCTCACAGGCCAATCCTCCTTCCCTGGAGCCGATGGACCCTGCAAGTTTTACACGCCCTTCAAAAGATCGCAACTGCGACCGCACCCGGTGGAGATGTGATCAAGCAAACGTTACAGATCGGCCGCTGAATGCTCCGCGGCGTGTGATTCCGACAGGGCGCTGGAATTGTTAGAGCGCTTTGGCGCAGATCGGTTGGCGGAGGAAGGCGGACTTGAGGTATCAAGATAGGCCCCAGCCAGCGGATAAGGTGTGTGCGGGAGGCGAACTAACGGGATGCGCCACAGCAGGCCCGGTTCACACCGGGCCTGCTGTGGGTCGGATTTGTCTAGTGGGGGTGCTGATCCTTGTGCTCATCCCTGTGCGCCCCGCGGCGGCCAGTTCGGTGGTGGCGGTGTTGTCGTCCGTGCCGCCTTCCCGTCCTATGTTCGCCTTTATGTTCGCCTTTATGTTCGTCCTTTTGCGGCATGGCGGCGAAGGCCGAACCCGCCAACATCGCCAACATCATTGCGATTGCTATTACGATCTTTTTCATCTGACTTCTCCTCAAGCTGGAATCGTGGTTTGCCGAGTGGAACGTGATGCAGGACCTAGCCTGAACCTTACTGGCCAACCTTTACCATCCCTATTAACAAAGCATCACCTGGCATCCACTGTTGCCAGGCTCCCTTGAACCGCCGCGGGCGTCAGTGCCGGGCGACCCAAACGGGAGAGGATATTCGTTTTTTGTGCGGAACGCAAGGCATAACGGACCGCCCCGAACTGCTGGAAGACGGCTGACTCCTGGGTCTCATTGGCGCCACCTGTCGCTGGTCCTGGCGCGGGCGATCAGCGGATTCCGGCCGTTTAAGGCAAGCGCCCGTAGCTTCTCGGCTTGGAGGACCAAACCGGATCGGCGTTAACTATTTTGAATTGCGCCGGGGTTCTTTTCCGTCATGTAGTAGTAGGGGCGGAAACGACTGCCCCGCGTGTCAATCAGGTTTCTTTCGAAGTTGCTTAGCTGTTGATTTTCTCCTGTGTGTGAGCCCTCCGCTCGCCCATGGGTCCTCTTGATAAAAGGCGCTTCTGAGATCGGATCGGCAAACGACAAAGGAATTGTTCCTCTGTGCGCGCGGATCCTCTCAGCACGCCGCAAACTGTACACTAGGAGGCCCCTTATGCGTAATCTCGTTCCTCACCGGTTCGCCGCCGGGTTGCTGATGCTCGCACTGCTTATCGGCGCGCCGACCCTGGCCCTGGGCAGCATGCCCGCCCCGCCGCAGACGGACGCGGCCAAAGACAAAAAGGACAAAAAGGACAAGAAGGACGACAAAGACGACAAGAAGGAGGAAGCCGCGAAGCCGTCGAAGCAGGAGCGCAAGTACCAGGAGATCAAGCGATTTAGCGAAGACCTCTACAACAAAGAAGTCGAGTTTCGCGACGACGTGGAAGAGGCGTACCTGCGCAAACAGCGCGAACATAGCGAGTTCGCCTACGAAATCAACACCCGTCGGGCAGACGATGAGCGCATCGAGCGGATTTTGCGCGCCAGCGAGAAGGTAAAGATCTACGAGGCGCTTTACGAGAATCCCCTGGTGCAGGACTATGTCAATCGCGTCGGGCATTCGCTCGTCCCCAAGAATTCGACTCGCCTCTATGCGTTCAAAGTGACCCTGAATCCAATTCCGGAGGCACGCTCCCTATCTACCGGCACCATCTACGTGTCGTCCGGACTGCTATCGCTAATCGACAATGAGGCGCAGTTGGCCTACATCCTTGGCCATGAGATCGGGCACATCGAGAAGGACCATTGGCACGACGATGTCCTGGTTTTGAAAGGCGCGGAGCGGTGGAACGAGAAGCAGCAGAGAAAGCGGTCGATCATTACCGCCGCGGCCAGCATTGCCACGGCAGGCATCGCGGGCGGCGCGTCAGGGTCGCTCACCAATGCCTTGCTTGCCGGGGAGTTGATCTCTTCGCTGGCGCCTTCGCTGCTCAAATTCATCGTGCCGAACGCAACCGTTTCTTGGGACAGGTCCCAAGAGGATGAGGCCGATCATCTCGGTCTGAAGTACATGTTCGAACGCAACTACGACCCGCGCGAAGTGCCGAAGTTCTATGCGAGTCTACAGCGTGCGTCACAACGCGACCGGCGAGTCGGGTTGGGATTCATGGGCGACCCGGCCCGCATCGTCGAGCGGGGCTCCCAGATTGGGCTGGTGATTAATGCCTTCCGGATTTCGCCGGGGGCGACGCTCACGGTCGGCGCTGCGAATCTCGCGGCCCGACAAGAAGCGGCAACCGCCGTCCCAACCGTGGCGGCGGCAAACCAGAAGTCTGACACGGGCAAAAGTTTGGACCCGTCGCGCGATGCCGGCGGCCGCGCCAAAGAGGCCGAGAAGGCGATCGCGGGAAACCTGGCCGCGGATATCGGCGCCAAGCTCGATGCCGGTGAGTTGATCGGCAGCACCGCCGAATTCGAAGCGCTTATGGCCGAGCTCAAACGCGACAACGGCATTCGCGCTTATGAGTACGACATGTTCCAAATGGCGCGCGATAACCTGGAAGAGTCGCTCAACATTCGCTCGAGCGACTCACAGGCGCACCTTTACTACGGCAAGGTGATGAAGCTGACGGCGCGCAACTCGGCGGAGAAAGCACGGGCGATGGCGGAGTTTGTGCGCGCGATCGATCTGGACAAACGCAACGTCTTGCCGGACTCGCATCTGCACCGGGCGCTGGCGATGATTGAAGGCAAAGATCCGTCACAGACGGCGGAGATCGTCAACAGCCTCAAGGAATACGTAAGCATCTACCAACGCGAGCATGGCGGCGCGCTGCCGCCCAACATGGACGTCATCTACGACTACATGCAGGAGGCGGGAGAGATGCTATGGGCGGCGCGGCCGGCAACCAACGTGTCGACCAAGAACATCGACCCCATACTAACCACGGCGGGCGGGGCCGCCCGCGCGGCGGAAAGTATTCCCGGCCCCTCGCCGGAGCCGGCGAAACCGCGCGTCAATCGCCGGCCCTAAAGGGTTCCGGATTTGTAGTTTGGTTGGAGTTTTAGTTTCTGGTTTGTGGTCTGTGATTTCGGTCCGTTAGCCGCGGATCGCCCGGTGGCGCGTTGCGCGGGCGCGGGTTTGGCCCGCGCCGGCGCAACGCGGCGATCCCCAATATGATGATGATTATGCGCCAGCTAACCATAGGTGTTCTTGCATTTCTGGCCTTTGCGATGTCGGGGTGGATTTCGGATTTTGGGCCGCCCGACGGCTCAACGCCGCTCGCCGCGACGATGGAAGGATCTCTGCGCGAACCATTCGCGCTCGAGCTGCCGGATATCGGCGGCGGCCTGATTACGGCGCCTGAAGCGGCGATCCCGACCGCCGGCATCCACACGCTGCGGCTCCTGATCCGCCGCCCGTTTGCCGATTCGATCAACTACGGCAAGATCTTCACCAGGATCAACGGCGAATCGGCGGGAACGATTCAGGGGGCGAATGCGGGACGGGACGGAATCATCGTCACTTGCAATCTTGATCTCAAACCGCAATTTCGTCTGCGCCCCGGCAAGAATGTCATTGAGATCAGCGCCATCGATCGGGGCAACCGCCGCTACTACGCCTCGTATGTGTTGCTGACGGGCGGCAAGGCGGCGAACGATCCTGGGGGCTCCGCGGCCATGGAATTCGTGGCGGCAGCGGTGGGCGAGGACCGCCAACCACCAGCAATCTACTTGATCGAACCCAAGGGCGCGGTGCGATTGACTGGCGGGACGGCGACTATCCGCGTCCGAGGGACCGCGGCCGACGATTCGGGCGTCGTCGCTTCAGTTACCGTAAATGGGCAGGCGGCGGCGCTCAGCCCCGCGGCGGGGACGCGCGCCCTTGCCGTGCGGCCGGTTGCGCCTGTGCGCGGCGAAGTCATTTTCGACGCCACGACGACTGTGCCCGCGGGCGCGGCCTCGCTGGTCGTCGAGGCAAAGGACCAAGCGGGCAATATCGCGAGGTTGTTGATTCCAGTGCGGCGGCGCGAAGCCGCGGTTTCATCGCAGTTCAGCGGGCGCAAGTTTGCGATGGTCATTGGAGTGTCGCATTACAAATATCCGGACGGCGGCCTCGTAGATCTCGGCTACGCCGACGCCGACGCGCGCGCGGTTCGCGATTTCCTGCGCCAACCCGAGGCTGGGAATTTCGCGCCCGGCGACATCCTATATCTCGAAAATGAACAGGCGACGACCGACGCCGTCCGATCCGGCCTCAAAACCTTCCTGGCAAAGGCCGGGCCCAACGATTTGATCTTCATCTTTATTGCGGGACACGGGTCCCCCGATCCGTACGCGCCGCAAAACCTCTATTTTTTAATGCACGACACCAAAGTGGCGGACATGCCTAACACTGCCCTGCCGATGGACGAGTTAAAAGATGCGCTCGATCACGGCGTGCGCGCGGAACGCGTTGTTGTTTTTGTGGATACGTGCCACAGCGCCGGGTTGAGCGGTCAGAAGCTGGTGCAGAGCCGCGGCCTCTCTTTGGAGAACAACCTGTTCAACCTCTACGCCGGAAAACTGTATAAAGAGCAAGGAAGAGCCATCCTGACTTCGTCAGACGTGAACGAGACCTCGCAAGAGAGCGAACAGTGGGGCGGCGGTCACGGGATCTTTACCCTTGCGCTCCTCGAGGGGTTCCGAGGCGCGGCAGACTCAAACGGCGATCATTTGGTGACGGCGGGCGAACTATTCAACTACGTGCGCGACAGGGTCCGGGTCGAGACGGGTTTTCAGCAGAACCCGGTGGCTCTGCCGGGGCTCAACGCCGGGTTGGCCTTGGCCGTGGCATCGGGCAAATAAATAAAAGCCGTGCGCCGGCAGTGCGAATAACTTCCGCCAGCCCCGTCATGCGATTATGACCCCGGACAGGTTCGGCGCCTCACGTGGATTCTATCGCGACGCCCCACAGGTGCAGGCCTGGCCAAGTGAAGCGGTGTCGTTGATGATCAAAGTTTGCGACACACCCGGGGCAATCGTGAGCCAAACGGTTCCGTACCCCGTTTTTTGGCCGGAATTGAAGCTCGCCCGGATCCTTCGATCCGCGGCGCTGTCGCTCAAACTGATAAGTGAGTTGACGGAGCTAATCTGGCCTTTGCCGGTAAGCGTGAATCCATCGCCGCAACGCGTAAACTGGTACGCGCCTGTGGTTGAATTGAAGCGCAACAAGGTTCGGCCGCCATTGTCTCGTATGCAGACGTCGAACACTGTCTGGCACGTGGCGGGGGGGAATGCGGCAATCGACACGCCGAAGCCGTTGTGATTCGCAAATGGGGAACCGGGCACGGGAGTCAGGGCGCCGCTCGTTCCAATGGCGTAGACGCTGAGAGTGCCATCATCGTTTGCTGTGTAGAGCAATGTCCCTGCCTGATTCGTCGTGAGATCCTCAGGGATGCTGTCACTTTTGGGGTCGCCTAGAATGTATGGCGAACCAGGAGCCTCAGTCAGAGAACCGTCTGACGCAACTTGAACTACCCTAAACAAATGGTTGCCGGTCGTGAATAATAGTCGGTTGTTCGGACTCAGGAGAACGGTCACGCCTACGGACTTGTTTAACGAGGACTTTTCCACCAAGGGGCCGTTCAGTTTGGGCGGAATGGGGAAGACGTGGAGCCGGTCCAAGTCAGAAGCAAATACGAAGCTGCCACCGCAGTCGACATCTAGACCAATGAACCCGCCGCGGATGATGGGCTGGGAAGCAGAAGCGAGAGTCAGCGCTCCGCTTGCGGCAATCTTGTATAAAGTAACGTTGTCATCTAAAGCGGCGGCAAGAAACCGGCTATCCGAGGACACTCTGATTCGCCCAAGAGACGCGGCCTCGACAGAAAACGGCGAGCCGGCCACCGCGGTTAGCGCGCCATTTGAGGAGACCGCGAAGACGCCGATCTTCTTGAATCCAGATGTGGTCGCGGCAAACAGGAGGCGGCCGTCGGGCGAGACGGCAAGGGAGGTCGCGCCCAGTCCAGTGCCGCTGGAAAATGGGGATCCTGGTACGGGCGTGAGCGATCCAGTCGAGGGATCAATTGCAAAAGCGCTTATGTTCGTGTAGTCGCCATGAGCAACGAACAGAAATTGCCCTTTGGGAGAAACCACCATGTTGTCCTGAGCTCCCTCGCCGCCAGCGATAAAGATCTCGCCCGTCGGAAACGGAGAACCTGGGATCTCAGTCAATACGCCATTCGGAGCAACGGCGAACCCGGAGATCGAACCAGCATTGTGTGTATAGACGAAATTGCCCTGAGCATAGGCGGTCAAGCTCAACAACAAAGCGAAGAATGCCCCGGATAGCAGCCTATACAAGAATCTCTGCTCCATTATTTCTCCCTAGCCAAGGTTAGCCTTCGGCCAGCCGCTTCGATTACACCGAACGCGGCTACTATACTAGCAAGGAGAGTGACGGGCCGCCAATTCTCGAAATGGGATGGGGAATCGAAAGGCGGGAAGGTTCGGTCCGGCCTCTTTCGCGTTGCGGGGCGCCCGCTCTTGCCTTTGCGAATTGGGGGACTCGGGGAAAATAGAGATGCCCGGCCGCTGCGGCTTCGGAGGAGCACCAATGCGAAACCGATTAGTGCTATTAAGCCAGGAGCGCCTTACCGGTCTTAAAGGCCTCCGAAAATTCGGGCAGTCCATTTGAGCCGCCATTCACCGCTTTGCGCGCGTCCTTGAGGTCGGGAGGCGTCTTGGCTAGATCGGCTCTGATCCTGGCTTCGTGCCTCTTCAGGAAAGCTGCAAGCAGATCGGCCGCGGTCTTGGGATCATTGCCGAGGTCGGGATTATTCACGAGGTCCGCGCCAACCACCGGGCCGAAGGTCGTATAGTTGTCCCGTCCGGTCAGTTGGATGAATCCCCGGCCTTTGAACTTCGGTCCATCTCCGACCTGGGTGTTGCCAAGGTTGCGGGCGACCCGATTCGGTGGGTCATAGAGTCCGAACGGCGTCCCGCCCGGAGCGGTATTGTACTTCGACTTGCCTTCGGAAATCGGGCGAAAGCTCGCGGTCTCTGCCCGGATCGTGGCGAGGCCCATGAGCACCATGTCCTCGTCCGCGAGGCCCGCATCCTGCAACGCCTGGAGGACGAACGGCAGATTCGTGGTGATGTTAGCCACCGGAGTTCCGGGGAACATCTTCGAGACCAGGCTCACCGTGACCGACGCGACATCGAAGGCCGGCGGCGCCGCGGCGCCTTGCGCCACGACGCCGGCTGCGCCTTGGTCCGCGCCTCCAGTGGACGCATCCGCGCCATCGGCCGGCGCGTCCAATTCAAGCGCCGCCGCGGTCGCCGGCCCGACTATGCCGTCAACCGGAGTTAGATTGCTCTTTTGCTGGAAGTCCTTGACCGCCTGTTGTGTCTTGGCTCCAAAGACCCCGTCCACGTCCTTTTGTGGATCGAGCAGCCCCAACGCGGCGAGCCTCTTTTGCAGCGCACTCACGTCATCACCCGACGAGCCTTGTCTTAGAATAGCCATGTTACTTCTCCTGACCCGTATTCTTACAGAAACCTAATAGTACACCCACACTACAAACGCGCTAGAAGAAGGGACTGTACCCTCAGCGGCGGGATTCGTCAATCCGAGGACGACAAAGTCCGAACGCAAGGACGGCCGAGGCGCCAGCGTCGCGCGGGCCCGATGGATCCGGCGGTCCGGCATCCGCAAGAACCAGCAGCTATATAATGCTAAGCGCATCCCTTTGCGCCTTTCTGACTTCCGAATGCCATTTCCAGGTATGATAGATCGCCGGATAAACGGCCAACTCGAGGAGGAACGAAGTAAAGATGCCGCCGATCATCGGGGCCGCTATGCGTCGCATCACGTCGGAGCCCGCTCCGGTGGACCACATGATCGGCAGCAACCCGATGAACATCGCCGCCACCGTCATAAACTTTGGCCGAATCCGCTTGACGGCGCCTTGCGAGATGGCTTCGCCGAGGTCGGCGAGGCTCTTCATGCGGCCCTCCTCTTTCCTCTGCTCGTAGGCCAGATCCAGGTAGAGAAGCATGAAGACTCCCGTTTCCGCGTCGACGCCAAGCAGGGCGATGAGTCCAACCCAGACGCCGAGGCTCATATTGTAGCCGAGCAGATAGAGCAGCCAGATGGCCCCGATGGCGGAAAAGGGCGCGGCAAGCAACACCAACAACGTCTTGGCCGGCGATCGCGTGTTTAGATAGAGCAACACGGCAATCACGCCGAGGGTGAGCGGCAAGATAAGCTTCAGCCGCTCGCGGACGCGCTCGATCGATGCGTATTGGCCGCTCCACGTAAGCGCGTAGCCGGGCGGGAGATCGATCCGATCGCGCACGAGCTGTCGGGCCTGGGCGACGTATCCGCCGAAGTCCTGGCCTGAGAGGTCGATGTAGACGTATCCATCAAGCAGCCCGTTTTCATTCCTGAGCATTGCCGGGCCGGTCGTCATCTTGATCTCAGCGATTTGCGCGAGGGGCGCCTGCTGGCCGCCCGAAGTGACAACCACCGCGCGCTGCAATTGGTCCAGGCTGCTGCGGAAATCCCGCATGTAGCGGACGTTCACGGGATAGCGCTCGCGACCTTCGATGGTCGTGGTTACGTTGTCGCCGCCAATCGCGCCCGAGACGATTGTTTGGGCTTCCTCGACGCTCAGGCCATAGCGCGCGAGCTGGTCGCGCTTGAGATCGAAATCGAGAAAGTAGCCGCTGCCGGCGCGCTCAGCAAACACACTGCGCGTGGCCGGAATCGAAGGCAGCAGCGCTTCAATCTGTTTGCCGACGTCTTCGATCACCTTGGGATCAGAGCCGCTGATCTTGATCCCGACGGGCGTGCGGATGCCGGTCGCCTGCATATCGATGCGCCCCTTAATAGGCATCGTCCACGAATTGGAAACGCCGGGGAGCTGCAGCGCATCATCCATCTCGGCCGTCAGGTCCCGGCTCGAAATGTGATCGGCGGTGATGTGCCGGCACAGAGGCTTAATCCAGTCCGGCCAACCGCTATACCAGGTCGTGATCTTGCGCCACTGGTCCACGGGCTTGAGGAGGATGACGGTCTCCATCATGGAAAGCGGCGCCGGGTCGGTCGCCGTCTCTGCCCGTCCCGCCTTGCCGAACACTTGTTTCACCTCGGGCACGGTCATCAGGATTCGATCCTGGACTTGCAGCAACCCCTCGGCCTCCGCGACAGAGATGCCAGGGATCGTCGTCGGCATGTAGAGCAACGCGCCTTCGTCGAGGGGCGGCATGAATTCCGATCCGAGGCGCAAATAGATGGGGACGGTGAGGGCGATCAGCACCGCCGCGCCAAGGATGACAACGACCTTCCAGCGCAGGACGCCGTCGAGCACCGGCTGGTAGATGCGAATCAGCAGCCAGCTCACGGGGTGCTTTTCTTCTGACCGAATCCGTCCCGCGGCGGCCCACGTTGCGACCCGCGCAAGCCAGCGCGGTCGAAACTCAAAGCCTTTCATCCGTGTGAACAACAGGCGCAGCGCGGGGTCGAGCGTGATCGCAAGCACCGCCGCGGAGATCATCGCGAACGTCTTGGTGTAGGCCAGCGGCTTGAACAGTTTGCCCTCTTGAGCCTCCAGGGCAAAGACCGGAACAAATGACACAGCGATGACCAGCAGGGCAAAGAAACTCGGTCCGCCGACTTGCTTGATCGCATCGATCACGACGCGGCGGTAGTCCTCGCGGCGATCGCCTTTTTGCCATTCTTCCAGCTTCTTGTGCGTCTGTTCGACGACCACTATAGACGCGTCGACCATGGCGCCCACAGCGATCGCGATCCCGCCGAGCGACATAATGTTGGCGGTCATGCCCATCATTCGCATGGGAATAAACGCAATCAGCACCGCGATCGGAATCGTGACAATCGGTATCGAGGCGCTCGGCGGGTGCCACAAGAAGAGCAGGATAATCAGCGACACGACCGCCAGCTCCTCGATCAGGGTCGACTTGAGATTGTCGACGGAGGCCGTGATCAGCTCCGACCGGTCATAGACGCTGATGACCTTGACGCCAGATGGCAGGCCCGGCTCGATGTCTTTGATGCGCTCCTTGAGGCGGTCGATGACGCGCAGCGCATTTTCACCATCGCGCATGACGACGATGCCAGAAACGGCTTCGCCTTTACCGTCAAGATCGGTTACGCCGCGTCGAATGTCGGGACCCAGCACGACACTGCCGACATCCTTGACGGTCACGGGCGCCCCGCCCTGATTGTTGACGAGAACGATCTTCTCGAGGTCAGCGATCGAGGTTGCATACCCGCGCCCCCTGACCATGTACTCGCGTCCGGTGAACTCGACCACCCGGCCGCCGGCATCGCTGTTGCCGGCGCGCACCGCGGAGATCACCTTGTCGATCGGAATGTTATAGGCCTGAAGACGGTTGGGATCGACGTTGACCTGGTATTGGCGCACGAAGCCGCCGACCGAGGCGACCTCGGCGACGCCGGGAACTGCTTGCAAGTGAAAGCGGAGATAATAGTCCTCGATCGAGCGGAGTTCGGCCAGCGTGTGCTTGCCGCTCGAATCGACCAGGGCATATTGGAAAACCCAGCCGACGCCTGTCGCCTCCGGCCCAAGTTCTGTTTTTACGTCCTGCGGAAGCCGCGATTGAACGCGGGCCAGGCGCTCGAGCGTGCGCGACCGCGCCCAATACAGGTCGGTCCCTTCTTCGAAAATGACGTAGACGTACGAATAGCCAAAGTCAGAGACGCCGCGCACGTCCTTGACCCTGGACGCGCCCAATAGCGCCGTGACGATCGGGTAGGTGACCTGATCTTCGATGATGTCGGGACTGCGGTCCCAGCGGGAGTAGATAATGACCTGGGTGTCGCTGAGATCGGGAATGGCGTCGAGAGGCAAGCCCTTCATCGACCACCACCCGGCGGTGACGGCGACGGCCGTCAGCAAGAGAACGAGCAGCCGGTTGTTCGCCGAAAACTCGATGATTCGATCGATCATTGATGTGACCGGCTGGACCGCAACTGGCTCTCCGAATCAATCAAGAAGTTTCCGGAAATGACGATGCGTTCTCCCGCCTTCAGTCCCTGCAGAATCTCCACGGCATCGCCGAAGCGGGCCCCCGTGTGAACGTCCCGGGTCTCGAGGTTTCCCTCGCCGCGATCTACGAATACGATCTGACGCAAGCCGGAATCGAGCACGGCGCTTTGGGGCACTGTGAGCCGCCTTGTCGCGGTGACGCCAAACTGCATGTCGCCAAAGAGTCCGGGCTTCAGAGTATAGCCGGGGTTGTCAAAGACCGCCCGCACCTTTAGGGTTTGCGTTACCGGATCCGCAATTGGTAGAACCGCGGCGACTCGGCCTTTGAATGTCTTACCCGGAAGACTGGGGATGGTCAGCGTTGCCGCCTGCCCGACCTTAATCGCGGCCGCCTCGCGCTCGAACACGCTTGCGGTGACGAAGACCGTCGACAGGTCGGCAATCGTGTACAGCGCGTCTGGGCTCATCTTTTGTTTGGGCAGGGCGCCGTGCTCGATGACGAAGCCATCAACCGGTGAATAGATTGGGATCTTGTACAGAGCGGTTCCGGTGCGCGCGATCGTCATTATCAGATCGTCGTCAAAACCCATGTAACGCAGCCTGAACATGTCGGAATTGAACAGGGCCTCGTTCTTCTCCGATGCGGCGGCAGCGCCTTGAACGCCTTGCGGAGGGGGTTGCACGGGCGCGGAGTCGGGCCCGGGTGCGCCAGGTTCGCTTGCCGGTTTTGCGCCGCTCGAGTTCTGGCGCACTTTGCCGCCGACCGGCGCCGGCGGCGCCATGTGCATGCCGCCGCCGGCGTGTTTGATCAATTCGTACTGCGCCCCAAGCGACATCGGACTATAAATGGTCAGTAGCGGCTGATTCTTTTTGACCAGAGCGCCGGTCAGAGTCACATACACGTCGTCGATCCACCCTTCGATCTTGCTCTGAATGTGATAAAGCTTGCTTTCGTCCGGCTCGATTTTCGCGGCGGCCCGAATGAGGGCGTTGACGGGTCCGTATTGCGCCTCGGCGTATTCGACGCCAATCAACTGCTGTTTGTCGGGGGAGATATGAATCAAGCGCGAATCCGGCGACTCCTCCACGGCAGTTCCATGGTCGCCGCGGGCATAGACGGGCTCAAGCGCCATGTTGCACAAGGGGCAGCGGCCCGGCTTATCAGATTTATATGCCGGATCCATGGAGCAGCGGTAGGAGATGATCCTCGGCTCGCCATGGGCGGCGACAACCGGTTCCGGGGCGGTCGCATACCAGCGGCCATATCCGAAGCCGGCGATGAACGCGGCCGCTATGATTCCTAATAGGAGGATCTTTACTTTCATGGCCTGTCCCGCGGGGCCAAACCCAGACTATGTGAGGTGATGGCGATTATACTCCGAGTGCGAAACTGGCGCTACCCGGCAGGAACGACGCGGAGGCGTTTGGGTGAGAGGACGCCTCCGTCCATTCCTGCAGGGCAGCAACCAGAGATCACTTCTTATTCGTCTTTGCCGCCGGGGGCTGCGAGGCAGTCCCACTGGCCGCGGGAACGGGAGCTCCCGAAGCGCCGAGGCTGGTGTCTACCGTAAACAACGGCGTTCCCTTAGCGGCAGCGCGCAAAGGAGCCGCCGGCGCGGCGCCCGCCGGTTTCGCCGTATTCTTCGACTCATTCGGCAGGACCCTTTCGATCGCCATCATCCCGTTGTCCTCGTGCCCGAGGATGTGGCAGTGATAGACAAAGTCGCCGATGTCATGGCCTTCGAAGCTCATCCGGGCCTTGAAGCTGGGGAAGGTGGGCGAAACCCCGTCCCAGAAGACCACCTGCTTCATGTCGAGGAATTGCCTATCGTCAGGAGCCACTGGAACGCCGTTTTCCTCCAACAACAGGAAATGAATTTGATGCTGGTGGAATTCGTGGTTCTCCTGTGTCCGGTTCTGGATGATCCAGTCCTCACAGGCCCCCTGCTGGGTGACGATAGCCGGAGGATTGTTAGCGTCAAACAGAACCGGCGTCGCGCCATCAACCGTGATAAAGAAGTTCGTCGGGCTGCTCGGATTGGTCGGGTCGGAGAGAACCTCAGAAAAATACAGAGTCCGGGTAATGCTGGGAGTGCACGTCGTCGCGGACTCCCAACGCATTCTGAATTTCTTCGCTCCGGCGTCTTGAACGGTCAGATTCGGCTCCTCGGCAGTCTTGCTGACCTTGATCTGCGCCAGGGGCCGCTGCGGGTCGTCGTCACCAAAGGGCCCGGTGTCGATGCCCAGGGTCAAAAGCTGGGCGTTGACCAGGGATGAGGTCGGCGCCGTCACAATGAATTCCGCGCGGGCGGCCGGCGCCAGCAAGATGTCATGTTTCACGATCGTCTTGCCCGTCTGCGTGCCATCCTGGGAGCCGGTTGGCACGCCGTCTAGCCCTACCACTCGCAACGGTTGGGCGACGCCGTTAAACTGCACCTGCAAATCAAGGATGCTGTCGGACGACGCATTGGCGACGCGCCACAACTGCTTCTCGCCTGGCCGCATCGGAATAATAACCGGAGGGTAGTTGGGAAATGGCACCGGAGCGTAATTGAGGGATAGGTCCCAAGACGGCACGGCTCCGCCAGGCGTTGGATTGCCGGGAACGGGATTGTCGCGAACCATGAGAATACGCTCGGGCAACCCTTCGGTCTCGGGGTTGATCGCGCCGATTCCTTGAACGATGATTGCGCCGGAAGCCCCGCCCTGCAGCGCCTTCTCCGCCAGGCCGTGGACGTGCGGGTGATACCAATACAGTCCTGGCGGCTCGTTTGCAGGAATGTGCAACTGGTACTGGAAGGTCGTTCCCGAATTGATCAATGTGTGAATCACCTCATCCGAATGGCAAGTGGGTGAAGTGTTCGTTCCGTGATAGTGGACGTTGACCGACGAAGCGTTCTGCACAGCGTCGCCGCACGGCACGGTGCTGGCAATCGAGATCTTGCCCGCGTTGGCGATTGCGGCGGCGGCTTCCTGGCGTTTCGTCGCCGAGAAGGTCGATGCCGCACCCGTCGGCGGCGGGAGTGCGTTCTTCAGCGTGAAGATGATTGTGTCGCCGGGATGGACGTGGAGCGTCGGCGATTGCGTCCCATCGTTTTGCATAAAGCAAAAGAGTGTGTTGTTGTTTTGGTCGATGGTCGTTCTGTAGGTCAGGTTGACGTAAAGCTTGCCGTCGTCGCTGAAAAGATCTGGGGCTGCTTTGATGATGCTGCCCGCGGCAAAGCGCGGGCACGGCGGCGGGTTGGCGCTTTGGCCTCGAACGGCGGCCGTGCCCATCGCCAGAATGCAAACGCTAAACAAGAAGCTGAGAATCGAACACGCGACCTTTCTCTTGTTCATAGATCCCTCCCCTGTCTAAATGGCAAGTGACTCCAAGCGCCGCTCTTGGGGCGGGCAAACAACCACCCTGGCTCCGCGTAACGGCGCCGGTCTGTTGCGATATAAGTCGTGAGGTTAGCAGAGAGCTGCGAGCCTCGGCTCACAATCTCATAAAATGCGCAGCGTTAAAGTTGGCGAAACCTCCGGCGGATACGGAGGAACTGCAGCCACAAGGAACCCACTCTGGAAGTTCTAACGAGGCTTTTCTCGTGGTCTTAGAGGATAGTTACTTTGCCCCGCGTGCGATTATACACAAGTCCGCGGCATTTGCAATGCAATTCTTTCATCAATGGGAGATTATTGCCGAATGGTCGCGCCGGAATATCACGATCACGCTTCGGGCAGCGGATCGAGCGGCGCAATCACGACGCGAGCGTAGACCTCAGCCAAATCGAGCCGGCAGCCTATCGAGTCAATGAACAGGCTGGCCGAGAGCCCTTCGGCATCCGAAAACAGCCACTGGCCATCCGGACGGCGAGCCAGGTGTTCGATCACAGGCCGGCGCTGCGACACCAAAACGTAGTCCGTAAGAGTGGCGATGTGGTTGCGGTAACGCAAGAACTTCTCACCGCGGTCATAAGCCTCCGCACTGGCTGAAAGCACCTCAAAGATGACTACGGGGTTGAGCAGTATATCTCCGTGCCGGTCATGGAACATCGGCTCGCCGCATACAACGGTTAGGTCGGGATACGAGAACAGTTTTGATTCGCCGGTGCGGATCTTCATGTTCGGGGAGAGGACCTGGCACTCCCGGCCCTTGAGTTGGCTCCTTACTTCCCCGATTAGGTTGACACAAATCTGGCTGTGTTGGAGGCTCTCACCCGCCATCTCGTAAATCTGCCCGTCGAGATATTCGTGACGGACAACCGAGTCACGCTCTAAGGCCAGATATTCGTCCGCACTGCAATAAGGGGACTTTGCCCGACTCATCAACATCCTCCTCAGCCAGCTTCTACCAACTCTTTGAGATTACAGCGTTCAGATAGCTCGCGCAATCGCACCCTGAAACTGCCGTGAGAGGTTCATCGATACGGCAGCGGAGACGGTCCGCGCCCTTCCCCAGCGACGGGTCTTGGTCGCGCCATCACCCAACACAGCCAGGCCCCGAGCGCCAGCGACGCGGTAAGGACAGCGAAACCAAGGCAACGCGTTAGGAAAGCCAGGATCGTATCATAATTGAGCAGCCCCGTCTGCGTCAGCAGATAATGCCAGTCATGGATCGGATCGTCCGTCAGACCGAGCAGCGGCAGCTCTTGCGCCCGCGCATCGGCAATGTATGTGGCGAGATTGTACAGGCTGAACGACAGCCATGACCCCGCCACTGACACGCCATAATAATCGCGCTGCCGGAGCAAGATTGCGCCCGCGGCAAGCGGCGCCAGTAGTTGGGCCAGACTGCCCCCCGCCACTCCGATGAATTGGCCGAGAAAGGAGAAAATCACATGTCCGAGCTCGTGGATGCCGAATGTGATGCCGCCGAACAGGCTGCTGTAGTAGATGAACCGCATGTGCTGAACCCCGGCGTACGCCAAATACGCAAGCAGTGGCGCGCGCCATATCCAATACCTTCCGCGGCACCATTCCATGGCGTCTTCGCGGAAGCTCAATTCGCTTTCCGGTCTCAGCATTCCGACAGCGCTCCCTTCACTATGGCGATAGTGTGCCGCACCAGAGTGAGCGCCGGAAGAGTTTTCTTTTCGTTGACGTGGGACTCCGCGAAGTGCTCTAATCGTGGTTTCAAGCGCCAACCTCGAGGTTGACTCTTGCATCGAGGAGCAACCTCCCGTTGGAACCTTGAGCTCACGGCATTGCAGAGCAGCCAAGCGTTGAAGTCTGAACCTATCTGAAGAGGAACAACCTATGAAAACCATGCTTTTGACGATCGCGGTCTCGTTATCCCTCTGCTTAGGTGGCGCACACGCGCAGCAGAAGCGCGCCATGAGCTTCGAGGATATCCTGGCGCTCAAAGGCGTCGCTGACGCTCAAGTGTCGCCTGACGGCCGCTGGGTCGCGTATGTTGTGACCTCGACCGATCTGAAGGAAGACACGACTGACGCGGACGTGTGGGTGGTCTCAACAGCAGGCGGCAGTCCGATCCGGCTGACCACGAACAAGAAGAATGACCGCGGCCCGCAATGGTCTCCGGATGGCAAGCTCATAGCCTTCATCTCCGAGCGCGATGCGGGAGCGACCCCGCCCGGCGGCGACCAAAGATCGAAACCCCAGATCTACCTGATCTCGCCCTTTGGCGGCGAAGCGGAGAAACTCACCGATTCAAAGTCCGGAGTGCAGTCGTTCCAATGGTCTCCTGACGGCGGCCGGATCGCTTACGTTGCGCAGCAGGATTCGACTCCGGAAGAGGACAAGAAACAGAAAGACAAAGACGATGCGCAGGTGATCGACAAGAATTTCAAGTTCTCCTACATCTGGATCATCGACCTTAAGACCAGGAAGGCTGCCAACCTGGTCAAAAGCGACTACGTTGCGAGCGACCCCCAGTGGTCCCCCGATGGCCGGTGGATCGCTTACACGACGACGCCAACGCCAAAGGCGGATGACGGGAGCCTATCTGACATCTGGATCGCCGACGCGACTTCCGGCAAGGAGCGCAAGTTAACAGATAACCCGGGTCCGGATACGGCGCCGCGGTGGTCGCCCGACGGCAATAAGATTGCATTCCTTACGCGCGACGCGCAGAACGGAACCCTCGGCCAATTGCGACTGGCTGTAATGGGAATTCAGGAGGGCGCGCCAAACCTGTTGA
>Ga0207112_1017_pt2 | contig 39921 bp, 34 predicted proteins | sample Alteio_BWMinHeat_72_FD_153549 | JGI IMG/M metagenome (GOLD analysis project Ga0207112, IMG submission 153549) | Enriched cells from forest soil in Barre Woods Harvard Forest LTER site, Petersham, Massachusetts, United States -... | ecosystem: Environmental > Terrestrial > Soil > Temperate forest >...
GGGATGCCAGCACCGGGTATCGCGGCAAAGCGAACGAGATGGAGGAGCAAATAATCGCAACGTTGTCACGCTTAGAGGGTCACATTTCGGTTCTCTCCGACGTGGTTCTTGCCACACTGCGAATAGTCGATGCCGAGCACGAGCGGAGAAAACACAGAGTCAGAAGGTACTGGTATAGCGTTCTAGAAACGACCCAGAAGTGGGAGCGTACAGTCGTCGGACACTGGGTATATAGGATTCTCGCAGTCATAAGCACGCTGACGGTGTTGGGATTTCTCATCAAACTTGGGAAGTGGATCCTTGTTCACGTACACGTACACGGAAGATGAGCATGCGCTGGCCAGTGAAAGAATGGAGTGAGGCAGAGAAATGGCGACCATTGTGGATGAGTGGAGGAATGCAGATGAGAAAGAAAGCGAGCGCCGGTGCTTATAGCGGCTCGAAAAGCTGGCTTGCCAATTCCTGATGGTGAAGTCGCAGGTGAGGAACCAGATTTTCGATTCCAGACATCAGCTAGTGCACTAGGGATTGAAGTGTCAGAGGTAATGCGGCCTGCTAGCAGCAACCACGGAATTCTGCCTGCGGAAGCAGAAGCTTTTCATCAGAGCATCATGCGAAAGGCGCAAGAGATTTTCGAGAAGACTAACAGCGTGCCTACCCTCGTGAATGTGTATTTCTCCAATCCAAGGGGTCAGAAGCAAAATAAACAGCAGCTAATCAACCAGCTTGTGGAAGCCGTGCAACAACATCGCCACCGCGCCAACCCTGCCGTGGTACTGAAGGGCGCGGAACTGCCCTCAGAGTTTGACCACATTTTGATTACGGACGAATCCAGTGAATGGTGGTGCGGCGAAGCCGGTGGAATTCACCTTTCCGAAATCTACCCGGAGCTTGCGGCCAAAATCGCAGCGAAGAATCCGCTGGTGCCACGGTATCGCGCCAACTTGCCAGCCGGAGCAAAGCTGTGGTTGCTGTTGTTCAGCCGCGTGACCGTTGCGCGCAGCGTACCAATTCCTGCCGGAATCGAAAAATGGACATTTCCTTTTGATTGTGACCGCGTGTTTTGGTTTGCATGTTTGGAAAACAGAGTGGTGGAATTCCAGCGGCAGTGACTACGTGTAGATATCGTGCAAGACCTTACACCACAGCGCAGGCGCGAAATGAAACGGCTGCTGCGGAAGATTGTCACATTCATCGACAATCAGGCTCTGTATCCGCGCGGCCATGTGTTTCTGGATAAGGTTGTACTGGCCCATGTGTCGAAGGCCTTGAATGTAGCGCAAAGCATCATGACCCGGCGCCGCCGTTCTGGAAAAGGAGCAGACGTTCCATGCAATCCCGTAGTTGCATGACGAGCAATCGTGCCCTGGATTCGTCTTCGCCTATATCCTCAGTGCCCAAGTAGAACAGCATCAACGCAGTTTGAACGACGCTGCGAATGATCGGGGCTAGGTAGCTAAAATCCCAGTGTTTTCCATCTCTATTCACCGGACTTCCGGGACAGAGGTGCAGCACGCTCGTCGCTGCGGAACAGAGGCGCGTGAAGAGCACCGAAGCCCAGTATTGCCGACGAGAATCACTTGGGCGCATGGCTATCTTTTGGGAGGTGGCAATCGCGTGGTCCACTGCGGCGATGTATTTCGGGAGCTCGCTCCAGTAGTACTCGGTTGCGGATTGCGGAGTGTTGCTGTCAGTTCCGGTCATGGTTCAGTTGACGTTCCTCCCGTTCGGTGAGCCAGCGTTAGCACAAGAATAAGGGTCAACCGAGCGAATTCTGATCGAAATTCTGTATCGTGCGTCAGCATCCTGCGCGGCCCAGCGGCCCTCATCGTGGCAGTCCGTTGACAGGGGGCAAAGTTGGCCACGATTGGCGCCAACAGGTCAATGCACTCATCGAAAGCTGGTTGGACGCCCCTACAAGATTAGTCCTGAAAACCGCATTTCTCGGAAGTGAAAGAGAGCATTTCCAGTTCGACCGCGAAACAATGTCCACGAACAAACGGGTGTGCCGTAAGTGTGCCGTGCGTCCCGATTCGCTGTGCGCCAATTCAGGCTTTTGTGATACTTCGACAGAGTGCTTCCGTGCGGGCTAGATTGCTGGCAAGTTCTTGAAAAGAATGGTGAGCGCGGAAGGAATCGAACCTTCAACCTACTGATTAAGAGTCAAAGATTGAAAACCGCTTTCCCATCCTTAGCATTTTTCTTTTCAACGGCTTACAAGTTATCGTTTTCCAGCAGTGGCGTAAAACGTGACGTATCCTTTATTAGGCACCGGTTGGGCTCGCATTTTCCGGTTCGTCCAGTGCCGCACGAACGATGTCGACCTCAGGATGTTGATATTTCATCGCCGTCTTCACATCCCGATGCCCCATCACTTTCATCACGGCCTTTAGATTCCCGGTCTTCTTCATCACCCTGGTACCGTAATCGTGGCGTCCACAATAGAGCACGAGGTTTTTCGGCAGCCCACCTTTTTTCCGCGCCTCCCGAAATCGCGCCGCCATCGTAGTCCGGTGTCCGGATTTTCCAGTCTTCGCCGGAAAGACCCAGCCTTCGGACCTCTGGGCACACCGCCTGCGCAAAATCTCGTAAACACGGTTGGTCATCGGTACCGATCTCCGGCCTTCTTCCGTCTTGCTGTCCGGCACGAAGATCGTTCTCGAATTCCAGTCCAGGTTTTCGATGAGCATCCGGTAGAGCTCCCTCTCATTCCTCATTCCCGTATCTCGCATCAGGATCACGACATCCTTGAAAAGCTCAAAGCTGCCGCGCTTTCTCCACTTGCAGGCCGCAGCGCCTGCGATCAGCTTTTTCTCGGACTCGTCATCTAACCGCAATGAGCGGCCGTACTCCTTCGCCAGTTTGAGCCGTGGAGCACGTTGTATCACTTTCCACTCCTCGGCGCGATGCAGCATGCGACGAAGCGTGCGCAAGGCACAGTTCGTGTTTGAGGCCGAACCGGGAAAGCTGACCAGGTCGAGATCGTCATTGGTAATCGTATCCAAACGCATCCCAGCTATTTTGGTTCCCTCCAGGAGCCGCCAACCGTCCTTGTAATAAGTCTTGCTTTTCGGCTCAAGTTTCGCGTTTTCAACCCATTTCAAAAATCGATCCGCAAAGATTACCAATGCGGGAGCTCTCTTTGGGAGTGGGGCATTGCCCTCAAGTACCTTGGCAAGCTTGATTGCTGCGATCGCCGCGGCCCTCTTCGGGTTGGTTTCCTTCGTTGAACCACGGTAGCGTTTACCGCCGGCCGTGAAATCAAACCACAAGAATTTCGAGTCACCTTTTCCGTACAATTCCACGAGCATCCTCCAGTACAGCCCGCACGGAAGGCGTTCGTGTGCTCCCTCTTTTTGCAAAAGCAGAGCACCCCTATGATACTGGATTCGCCTTCCACCGATATGAACGAGTCGCCATTTTGCTCGATCGCGGCAGTCGTGCTAGCCACTCGCCACTTGCATGAAACACCGCAGGTGATTCGATCGGCGCGCTTCGAGCGGCGAGGCTTGCCTCGGGCGACAAGAAATTCGGTCGTCTGTGAAAACGAAGAGAACGGGAACGCTGAGCGATCTCCAAACTGAACTGGGACACCAGCGCCGCCGCCGTTTCCGGACCTCAGTCCATTCCGACCCGTTCATTCAGAGGACTTGTCAGCTTTCCCGTGCCGCCGCGACAGAAGGTGTTCTTGTGTTCTTCCTTATGAATTCCAGCAGAATGGCAACGTCATAGCTGATCCGGCCCTCCATATCGATCCATTCAGGGCCGACGCCCTCGTAACGCCAACGCTTGAGAGTTGCCGGTGATCGACCGAGGATCTCGGCGGCCCGCTGGGAATTAACTAATGTGGGTAGTGAAGGTTGTTTTCCGCTGATTATGTTTGCTCTTGTGCTCATGTACCACCACTCCGTCCTGCATGGGACGCCTTGCTTCCCATGCTTGGATAGACCGGTTCGACGGATCCCCTCGTAGGGCTTCGCTTCCGAGCAAGAAGACTAAAGCCATTTCGAAATTCAGTAAAACCGCTCCGTGCTGGTGGTGCACTTCGATGTGACCCTTCGGATCGGGATTGACGATTTCTTGTCATTCTCGGGGGAGAGCAATTCACTACATTTCCAGCATTAGCGCCTTAACGGGACACCAACGGACACACTTTTTGCCGTTGCTCAAATGAGAGTTTTTTGTACTTCTTTGAGGAATGGCTATGCCTGTCTCACCTGATGACATTCCAACAATCTCGTCATAGATAGACTGCTGCGCGTGGAGTGAAGTGTGGTCGCATCTTATTTTGATTAGGCTGGCGGAGAGAGGGGGAATCGCCAACGGCGGTTCCGGCAGGTTCCGTCAAATCAATCAGATACGAGCACTTATTGAATACAACAAACTTACCGGAATTTCAACACTCTCATCTGTTTCAACTGAAACAATAGCAACAATAGGTTTCCGGCAGACATGGACACCAACTCGAATTTGGGGCGCCATTTTTAGGACACCAGTGCTTTGCGAGCGAGCGGCCACCAGCACACGCGCGCGACCACTATTCAATCGTCACACCAGAAGGCGGTCTGTTACAAGTTCTGTGGCGAACTTGGCAGTACGCTCGTAGCCTTTAATCCACCTAGTTTCAGATTTCGGTGGCCGGTTCCGCAATGTCAATAAGAAACGCTTTTCTGAACAGAGTGAATCTAAGCAGCAAATATTGAAAAGCAGCAGGGTGTTTTTTCGGTGGAACTAGTCGGGTACAGGCAAGTTATTGAGTTTGCGTAGATCGCACAATGCCCAGAATGCCAAGAAAGCCTACACTCCCGAACTCATTGTACGTTTATTGTAGATTTTGGAAGAATCACCAATATTTTCCCTGGCTGAGCACTGAGCAATCTTCAGTTCCGCCGCCACGACCACGATGCGGACGCCCGGGATGAGATAAACTCACAATTAAATGGACGACTCCGAGGAAGTCGCGAATGAGTACCTCCTGAATCTGGGTCTGGGCGCAGTCGTATACGAGCCTGATGGCAACACGCCTCCCGATTTCTTGGTCAATGGAACAATCGCTGTCGAAGTGCGCCGCCTGAACCAGAACGAAATAATCGAGTCAGGGCATCGCGGCCTCGAGGTGACTAGAATTCCTCTCGAAGCTAGCGTCCGGAAGTTGCTCGCATCGCTCGGTCCCGCGCAATCAGGTGTGAGCTGGTTCGTTTGTTACGATTTCGGACGGCCACTCCCTGAGTGGAAGAACCTGCGTTCGGCGTTGCGTGACTACTTGCTAACCTTTCGTGCCAATCCCAGCCCCGAAAAAGAGCTGTCTTCGACGATCTGCAAAGGTTTTGAAATCAAGTTGCGTCGTGCTGGTAATTCTTATCCCCAGTTCTTCGTGCCCGGCGGTTCCGCTGACGATGACAGCGGCGGCTGGGTGCTTCAAGAGACACAGAAGAACTTAGGCCTCTGCATCGAGGAGAAGACCCGGAAGATCGCACCCTATCGCCACAGATATCCTGAGTGGTGGTTGGTTCTCGTTGATCGAATCGGATACGGCGTCGATGCCTGCGATGAACAGCTGTTTCGCGAGCACCTTAAATTCGAACACAACTGGGACAAGATCGTGCTGGTGAACCCACTCAACCCACGGTTCATTTTCGAGCTTCCCGTTAGTCACCATGAAGAATAAGGCGCGACAATTTAAATTCCGATCACCGCATCTGCCAATGTTTCTGCTCATTTCTTAATCAAAATGAAGCCACAATCGCTAGCTTCTCCCCGTTCCTCAGGACTCAGTTCATAAGTCGTCAACACCTTCCCGATCTGCAAGAGGTTCCTGATGTCGCGAAAGCTATTCAACCACTTGGATACAAGAAATGCATCACATCGCGTGATCCCAATCACACCCTCCAGCCGCGACCAGTGATCTCCGAGCCTGTATGTGATACATCGGCGGTTCTGTAGATCAGAAACAAGAATCGTCCCGCCATAATGACCGTCATTCGTTCTCAGTTCTGAGATTACAAGGTCGAAATGACTGACGTCGATATTTACGCTTATGAGCTTGCCGGGAGAATCGCCTTCTACGTCAAACAGAATGAAATCTGAATAGAATTTCCGTAACAAGTCCTTCTCATCGCTTAGCTGTGCGCAGAAATCCTCCCAGAACATCACAGTACACCGAAGAGGTCCTCGCTGGTCGAGTTCTACGCTTTTCCTCTGGAGTGCGGTGTCTCGCTTCGTCGTCGTCACGATAGTGTATTTATATAGCGCTGGCGTAAAGTTAATAGCCTCCTTGTACTCGTTCTCTAATTCCTTGGGGCTCAATGATGAGACACACTTGCACTGGACACCGCCTAATTCCTGCGTACGTCCGATGGAGCCGAAAATATCAACACCATTCTGTCGTTGCCCAAGAGAACCAAATTCCTGAATATCTTCGTTGTCCCAGATGCGCCTGTACAAGGCGGACGTCATCCGCTGTAGTTCTTGCCAATCGGAGGGCACTGGAAGCTTGGTTTGATAAGAAGCTGGCACGCTGACGTTTGACACCTCTGACTTTCCTCTTGATGTCGGGATCTTGAGGGGATTTAACTACCGCTGATCATATCTGACATCGCGTTTATTGACGATCGTTCGCGAGCACCTCTCTCATAACAGGTCCGACTTCCAACACAATTCTGAGGACGATGGATGCCGGAAAGCCCCGACTACCATGCCATTCGCTGTCGTATAAATAATCTTCCCAGTCGCAGCGACCGCATACGGGCCTCCCGTAATCAATTACTGAACTGCTGCAGCACAAGTTCTTTGCGATATATGGCCTCGTGCTCGACTACAGCTTTGCGATAGCCATCGCGATCGATCCAGACGGAAGGACCCGTATGGGGCAGCCGACCGAGTTTGGAGAGCATGTTGAGGTAACTTCCATGTGAGCCGAGAAAAATGTCGCAAGGCAAGGCTTTCAGGGTAGCAAGGGTGTGGTTTAAATCAGCCGTAATGCCCGGGTATCTGTCTCTTAACTCGAAGGGGTTAACGCAGATTGGAAAAGTCTAATGTGTTGACTGACGCCGTTCGGTCCCGGCCGATCTTTCTAGTAGTTCGCGAGTGAAAGCCCTTGTAATGAGACCGATCTTCGCCTAAATTGGCAGTCTCACCGGGCCATGAATATTTAGGGCTGTAACTCCCCACGGGACCATTCAAGCAGTTTGGGCCGATCAACACATGCCGCGACCCGGAAACCATCCTCTGAGGCGTAGAAGACTTTTTCTACCCTTGAACGGCACTTCAGGCGCGCGGCCATATGGAGGAAAGATATGAGCGGGCCCTCTTTCGGTACGTGGGGGATTCGTGTGAGCCGAGACGAGTTCTCTTGCGCTCTCGCGGCCCTCGGCATCATTGGCGAGAGATCCGCGGGTCTGCGATCACCGAAAGACGTCGCAACAGTACTTGCAGATGCCCGGGTCGCGGGAGTATTGGATTGGTTTCCTTGGTTTATTCCGAGACTAGGGAACCTCGAGATTGCGGTCGGCGCGTTGCCCGCGGAAGTGCTGGCGGGAGGGTGGAACCAATTTGTTGCGACAGCAAACTCTCCCATAAGAATTCAGGTTGTCCCCTACCCGATTATCGATCCTCTGTGGATCTTGGGTGAACTCTCACGCCCCGTGGTCAAGGCGACTTCAGTCTATCTCTGGAAAAGAAGGCTGTCCGACAAGACTCGCTGGCACTGGCCGCTGCGGGTCGGGTTCCTCTGCGATGATCGATCAAAGAAGATCATCAAAGCCATTGCTGCTCAGATCAAGAGGAAGAACTGGGAAGACCTGTTACGAGTCTTCGACCTTACAGGAGCAGAGCGCTGCGATCTTTTGGTAAGCACGCTGTCGGCCCGTTCAACCCTTGCTCTCGTGGCCCAAAGAGATTCCCCGCCCCAAGCCGATTGCGTCATCGTGTTTGACACTATTGGTTCGGCGCCGGAACGAACTTTTCGAACACTAAATTCCATCGACGCAGAGTTAAGGACGAATGCGATAGCGCTGGCCCGACCATCGATTGGTTCGGAGGTGGTCTGGTTCACTGACTTCATAAGATTCCTATCTCATGATGATCCGGTGGATGTCGCCCTCACTTCCTCGCTAGGCGGCGTCGAATCCCGCAACACTCCGTTGATCATGGCCGACGGGGATTGGCTTCAAGAGGTACGGCTTTCGAGGATGACGCGAAACTTCCTCATGGCAACCTCGGGAGGAAAGGCGGGGGCGTCGGAGAACCGCGAAATTGCTAGGCATGCTGGGCACATTAAGGCTCTATTCGAGATTGAGCGAGACCCCGAATTCTTCGTCAAGGAATCAGGGGGAGCAACCACGCTCGCTAAAGCGACGTTAGCGATTGGGCCAGCTCTGCGCAGGCAGGCCGCCAGTCTGCTACGAGACCATACTCGCTATCTCCAGGCCAAGGTGTTTGAACTTGATGGCGAACGGATGGATGCCACTTCAACCGACGTGACCACGTTCAGGGATTCCGTTCCACATCGAGTCGATGTACGGATCGGGCCTGAGGACGCTAAGTGGATCTCTAATAGGGAGGTCTTTCCGGAGAACCTTCCTAGGCGGGAAATCGGCCATCAACTCACTGTTGTCTTTACGGAGCCCGTGATGACGACACAGCCACAGGTCGGACATATCTTTTTGCCGCGTTTTGGGCCCAGCAGTACCTGCTCTTTCTATTTGGTACCGCAGGGAAATCACAGAACTGTGCACGCACGAGTATCCGTGCTGTACAAGAACCGGGTACTTCAAACCTCCGTTCTTGAAGGACCGGTGAGCGCACAACGGGCCGAGCCTGCTGCCAACTCTTTCATTTCATTTCACCCTGAGGTCATCGTTAGCCCAGGGATGTCTGACTTGGATCAACAAGGCAGCTTTGGAGCCGCTCTCATTTTGAACCACGCTGCGAATGGCGCTCAGGTAACAAAGATAGTTAACGACTCAGCTGAGCTCATTTCAGTTTCGAACCTGTCGCAATGGGTGGACAAGATCGAGGATCGACTCGGACGCTGCGATTGGGGGGCCAAGGACATGCAGCGCGTAGACACCGCCGGCACCTTGGACTTGTTGCGGTACCTGGCGGCCCACGGTTCCCTCTTGTATAACGGCATCGTCAAACAGCAGTTTGAAGATCAAACCCTTAAGTCCGCCAAGAGAGTTCAATTAATCGCCGCCAGATCTGGCACGCGGTTGCCCGTGGAGTACTTCTATGAGATGAGTTCTCCTCGAGCAGACGCCAAGCTGTGCCCTTCGGCAAAAGCGGCACTCCTGAAGGGAGAGTGTCCGGTTGCTTGTGCGGGACGAAAAGATCAGCGGAGCTATGTCTGCCCATTAGGCTTTTGGGGACTGAACCGAGTGCTCGAGTGGCACCTCTATCGTTCTGCAGCGGCGAAGGAACTAGGCAATCACGACTTCGCACTTCAGCAAGACAAAATCGCGAGCAGGAAGCAACTGGACGTTATGAGACAAGCGTTGGTAGGAGCTAGCACCCGCGCCGATGCCCAGGTCAAGAATAGTGTCGCGAGACTTGAACAGGACATAAAGAAATCTGGTGTCCCCCTTCAGCCGGCAAACACATGGACAAAGTGGGAAGCCAGCGTAAAAAAATATGGTCCTTCCATGCTGGTTTTGATACCCCACACGGACAACGACTCCAGAGATATCCAGCAGCTCGAAATCGGCAAGGCTCAGTGGCTACCGCTAGACCAACTCGACGAGCGGTATGTGGGAAACGACAAAGTCCACCCCGTGGTATTCCTCTTAGGATGCGAAACCGCGAAACAGGAGGCAAGCTTTGAAGATTTCATTTCCAACTTTGCCTCCCACGGTGCTGCGATAGTGGTGGCGTCGAGCACACTGGTTCTTGGCAGACAAGCTACCGTCGTCGCTGCAGAATTCGTCAGTACATTGAAGCGCATGAGCAAGTCAAAAGATAAAACGTTCGGCGATGTCGTGCTTTCGGTGCGCCGGACAATGCTGTCAAAGGGATTTCCGATGGTCATGTCCGTCAGCGCATATGGCGACGCGGACTGGCGCATCTAGGAGGCGAAACGTGTTCAATATCAATATGCTGCCGGGCGGCTATGGAGACTGTCTTTGGATCGAGTATGGTGATCCCGAGAAGCCGTGGAGGATCCTGATCGACGCCGGCACTCTGCCGACATATAAGGACCTCCGGAAATATATTGAGGAACGCCTGAGCAAGAAGGACCGCAATCTGGAGCTGTTCCTCATAACGCACATCGACACCGATCACATTGACACTGCGGTTCGCCTTCTGAATAGTCCATCGTTGGGACTTGATTTCGGACAAATTTGGTTCAACGGTTGGAACCAATTGGTAGACTCTGACGTGCTTGGACCTCAACAGGGCGAATATGTCTCGGCTCTGATTGCGAAGGACAAGATACCTCTCAATCGATCATTCAAGGGAAAGGCCATTTTCGTGCCGTCCAAAGGTCAATTACCCTCCGTTACGCTTAAGGGAGGTATGAAATTGACGATTCTCTCTCCCGGGCCAGAACAATTGGTCAAGTTGCGAAGCGCATGGAAGAAAGTGATGGGAAAGAGCGCCGGGAATGCGAAAACTGCTTTGAAGAAACTGGCGACTCAGAAGAAGTACAAGGACGTGCTTGGGCGGGCCAAGCCGCTAAACCTTGAAAAGCTGGCAGAATCAGAGACCGGCACCGACAACTCCCCAGCTAATGGCTCGAGTATTGCCGTTCTTGCTGAGTACGAAGGCAAGCGGTGCCTGTTTGCGGGGGACTGCCATCCCGACGTCCTGGAATTTTCGCTGCAACGATTGCTGAAGGAAACGGGCGCAACACGTCTCGCGCTCACTGCCCTGAAGGTGCCCCATCACGGCAGTAAATACAACAACCCGACCACCTTGTTCAAGAAGCTTAACTGCAAGAAATACTTGATTTCAACGAACGGAAAGATCTTCAAGCATCCGGATGCGGAGGCAGTCGCACGAGTGATCCTGTATGGTGGACCCAACGCCGAAATATATTTCAACTACGACACGGCTTTCACGCGGCGGTGGGATGATGCTCAGCTCCAACGAAGCTATAAGTATCGAACGGTCATGCGATCAAAAGCCGACGCAGCGTTGGAGGTGTCCCTCTGAAATCTGTTCCAGATGCGCCGCCGCCAACGAGAACATGGGTGCCGTGGTCCGAGTTGGCGAAGTGCCAGCGCGGAACCGTTGAAGAATTTCGCAATATTCTGCGCAAGTATCCACGAAGGTCTCTCCTGCGCGCGTGCGCCCGTCTGAGCGTCCTATTTGGTTATGGGCCTGATGCCAGCACAACGGCGGCTGAGGAAGTCACGGGCCAGTGGACACCCGTACTATTTCATCCCGGGTTGGTGAATCGTGTCAGGATGTTGGCGTCGAACACGTTGACTTCACTGGAGGAGTGCTGTTCTCTCAGGAGACGTTCTCTGAAGATTTCAGCGTGATGTGCGCCTCGTGCCTTGGTCTTAGAAAGCAGCATTCGTGACGGCTTTGAAAGAAATCTCGCCGAGGCAGGACTCGGGGCCTCATTTGAATTGACGTAAACGTCAACGAATTCACTGGGCACCCCCCACATGCAACAGACACACTATTCTTGCAAGGCAACCGGCAATGTCCGTTTTTATCTCATGCTGCCAAATTCGCACGACATTCCAGCCTGCGCGTCTTAGCCTACGGAAATTCCTCTGATCGCGCTTACGATTGGTCTCAATCTTGTTCCTCCAAAATGGCTGAACCTTGTGGCGCCAGCACGGGTAGCGAAAACCGTGCCAGAAATCGCCGTCGATAAACACGACAAGTTTGTCCTGGGCGAAAACCAAATCCGGACTTCCTGCAAGCGCCTTGACGTTCCTGCGAAACCGATAGCCTTTTTGGCGCAGCTCGCGAGCAACCAACAATTCGATGTCGGTCCCCTTCTGCCGAACCCTGGACATGAGGCGACTGCGCTGTTCTGGCGTGAGGAGATCCATTTCCGTAGCTACTCCAGTACACTCTCCAGATGGCGCTTAATGGAGCGTGCGATAATGCGACCGAGTCTAACGGGTACAGCGTTGCCAATCTGACGCGATACAACTTTGTTGTATAGCGGCTTTCGCGGTTCTACGAATCTGTAGGACTTCGGAAATGTTTGCAGCATTGCAGCCTCTCGGAGCGAAATCGCACGATTTTGATCAGGATGCCCGAATCGACCATTTCCGATTCCTGTGCAATGCGTGGTGAGGGTGGGGGCCAACGCGTCCCAAACCATCCTGCCATAAATGGACCGATATGTTTTACCCGACGATTTCTTGTGGCATTCTAAGATTAAATTGTCACTCCAATTTACCCAGCTACCACCCTCAGGTGTCGCTTTCAGGCGCTTTAGATTTATCGGGGCAAGCGCCCGACAACTGTGCACCCTGTCTTGCGGATGCCGTTGGCCAGCGCACAACGCTGGCATCCTGCCGATCCTGCTGCGAACCGTTCTATATCGCGCCTTCGGGTGTGTCTTCCTCAGAAGTTTTATCTCGCCGAGTTTGGACGCTAGTAGAACCAAGCGGCGACGGCTTTGCGGAACGCCATAGTCAGGACAGAAAACGACAGAGTGGGAAACCTTGTAACCAGCGTCCTCTAGCGCCGAGACGAAGTGGCCAAATGCCTTGTGCTTTGCGAGTTCAGGGACGTTCTCCATCGAAATGACATCGGGCGCCGCCTCCAGGATGACTCGCCGGAATTCTCTTAACAGCCTCCATTTGTCACCTGACCTTCCCTGGGTGTATTTCGAGAAAGGTGTGCAAGGGGCGCACCCCACTAGGATCTTCACTTCGTCCTTAGCGTACAGCGCTCTTACCTCCTTGCCTGTCAGTGCCGTGATATTCTTCTTGATGAATGTCGCCGAGTTATTCTTTTCGAATGCGTACTGGCAGCTTTCGTCCGAATCGAACCCCGCTCGAATCCGAAAACCTTCCTTGACGAAGCCGTGGCTGAGCCCGCCAACGCCGCAAAAAACGTCAACCACGGAGTAGCCGTCCATTGTCCTCCTCAAGATGAGATGGGTGATCCCGCGCACATAATATAAACGGTTTCGGTCTCCAATGGAACCTGCATCTTGCAGAAAGAGCGCCGTTTACGTGTACTGGAAGGAACGCCATCCAGAATGCGCTTTGACCGGCTTTCTTGTAAGCTGTTACACCACCGGTGTGATCTCACACCCCAGGGAGGAATCAGCCCTGCCGACTTCAACACCAAGTTATGCCGGACACAGCGGGGTAAGCAGTCAGACCATCTCTGACGGAGCCGAGCATGAAAAATAAACAGCCATTCACATTTGAGATTTCCTTGAGCGTTCTGAATCACCTAGGGAGGAGTCTATATCGCAGCTTTGCGACAGTCCTTGGAGAAGCCATTTCCAATTCGTGGGATGCCGACGCAAAGAATGTTCAGATTTATGTCCACCGGAATAAAAATAGCTTTGTCATAAAAGATGACGGAGTGGGCATGACGGCGGAAGAGTTTCAGAACAAATTTCTGAAAATCGGGTACTCCAAGAGAAAAAATGGAACGAAATTGTCGAACGCGGGCAGACCATTTATCGGCAGGAAAGGGATCGGGAAATTGGCCCTGTTGTCCTGCGCAGACAAGATCACCGTTATCTCGAAAGTAAAAGGCGGGAATTATGTAGGCGGTGTCATCGACAATTCGGTTCTTGATGATGCGATAACGGAGGATTTAACACCACAGCAGTACCCACTTGGAGAATGGAAAACCGCAACGTTCACCAAATACACCCGAAAACATAAGCACGGTACGATCATTCATTTTGAGGGAGTCAAAGACGGTATAAAAGGCAGCTTCCCTTTCCTAGCAAAAATCATCGCGCTTTACTTTCGGTTTTCTCTTTGGGACCCTTCTTTCAATATTTTTCTCGATGGGGAAAAGATCACTCACAAGTATCTAAACGACTTGGCGGACAAGACAGAATTCTTGTGGACTATAGGCGATCATGACGACCCATATGCAGATGGCTTGAAATCGGCATTCTCGCAGAATCCCAGCGATCACGAGACACGTCAACTGACAATCGCGGGCGTCGCAGGCTTCATCGCTTCAGTTGAGAGGCCGAGGGACTTAAAAATCATGACCACAGAAGAACGGGTGGGCGTAGACCTGTTTGTAAACGGGCGCTTGCGCGAGCGAGATATTCTGAAGCATATACCCACCGCGAGGGTGGCCGAGAGCTATTTATATGGCCAGATTCATTTCGACGGCCTGGACGATGCGACCGATAGGTTTACAAGTAGCCGTGAGGGCATTGTCGCGGACGACCCCAAAGTATAAGAAGTTCCTAGAAGCATTTCGGAAGAAGGTTCTGAAAATTGTCGAGAATTGGGACGAGTGGCGAATAAAACATAGAGAAGAGGGCGATCCTGACAACGAAAGACTGTCAAAAAAGGAGAGGGCATCTCGTGGCTTGTATGGGGCTGTTTCGAGGGAATACGGCCTTTCCAGAGGCTCAGCAAATAGGGGGAAAGTTGTCGATTGGGTTGGCGACTTATCCGACGACGCTGCGTTTAACTTTGAATCTTATGCTGACTGTTTCGTTTCGGAGAACTTGGTAAGGAAATACATTGACGAAAAAAAACTCCCGTTATCCAAGGAGGCGAAGGAGGAGGCTGGCAGGTGGAAAGAACGAGAAAAAGCCAATAAAGGCAAAGGAAACATCAGCATTGCGATCAGAAGGGGGCCCGGAGATTCAAGTTACTTGTCCATGGACGACCTCGCGAACCTAGTAGATAAGAGAGACCCCATGAAGGAGGCCTGTTTGGCGAGAGACGCGAATGAATACAAGCCGATTAGGGACGCAGTTGCACATACGGCTCTCTTGACGGACGTGGCGAAAAACAAACTAACAACCGTTCGCGAAAATATAAAGGAAAGAGTCAAAACACTTTTATCGAAGGCCAAATAATTGTGGGACGTTATTTCGCGGCCTATCGTACTATCTATCGTGCCTGATCGCCGCTGCTAGGCGGCCTGGACAAATTCGCGCGAACCTCTGGCTTCTGGACTCGTCATTGGAGCGCACCCGGAACCGAATACCTGGAGCAACACGTAGCAAGAGAATTCGGAGCAGGTTGATCCCATCCGATCGCGATCGCCGACAATGAATGGAGACTTTGCGATCGTGACGCGTTCGGCTGGCGGCGCAGAGATTACGTTCACTGCTTCCATTCCTTAATGAGTTGTTCCCGAACCGTGACAGGACGACGAGCCAGATCGAAAGAACTGGCTCGAATAGGATTGACGGTCTTCAGTTCCTTGATGACATTCCTCAGCAACTTCCCCGGATTGTGGAAATCCCAGAGAGGGTGGGCCACGATCGCCCAGCGACTCTGCTTAGCATCAAACCGGAACGCGGTGATTGGGCCGATCCTTTTCCATTCGCCCTTGCCTCGATTGAACCGCTCGACCATGTCGCGTCCGTATCTCTGTGCGTTTTCAGGCCAATCCTCCAATGAAGGTGTCGAAAAATTGCCGTCAAGACCGCACGCGAAGGAAGCGTCGTTCATCACTTCGAGAAAGGACAGTCCCAACCTCCAGTCCAGAAGGCCGTGATATGCCTGGTTCCCATACCGTTGAAGACATATGTAGCAAGACTGGTCACACCGTTTTGCATGCTCCGTGACGGCGCTTCTATAGTCTTTCAAAGGAAACGCTTCTCGGTCACTAATGATCGACCTAATCAATCCCCGAACTAGTGGTGTGCCATTACCGTCAGGCGAAGCCAAGCGCTTGCAGAAACCCGCTCCATTCACCAAGTGATCCGTTATCTGCAAAAGCGGCACTGGAATGCCCCCTTCGGTCTTCGTGTATCGGGGTTCCACGATATCAAATTCCTCAGGATCAATGTCGAGTTCAAGGGCAGCCTTGTGGGCAAGGATGAAACTCGCAGAGATTGCGGCCCCACGAACTGCTGTGTCTAGCAGTGCGCCGCTGACTCGATGCACCCAAAGACCGTCGACCGGCTTGCACAACGCGATAAACAAGGAATCCGTAGTCTTCGGCGCCGCAAGCCATATGCCGCGAAACAGATCTCCGGTGGCGTTCGGTGAAAAGTCGCCTTGTGGAATCACCGCCGACGAAATATGCTGATTAGTAAGGGTCGTGAATTTAGAGAGTCTCTGATCAAATGGGTCTGCATCGAACCCTTTTGGTTTGAGTTGGCCAGTCGCATCAAGAACCGACTCCCCCCTATTGAGCTTGTAGGTCCGCGTTGGGCTTAGAAACTGAAACCGAATGTTGGCCCCGGGAATGGGTTCTAAGGACAGCTGGCGACTTTCCGCCGTCGTCGAGCGATGTCGGCCCGCAGAGAGCTCCGTTTCATCGATGAGCCCCGGACGGAAATCCGTCCTGAACCCGTTCGGAACCCGGCACTCAGCGGCCGTTTCTGCCGCAATAACATGAGCGCAAGCCGGACATTCAATGTCTACCGGCTTCGAGCTGATCCTATTCCATCCGCCGCATTCCTGGCACTGCATCAGCCAAAATGGATCGCCGAATCCGTGACCGAATGGCTCAATATCAATCGGCGCTTTCGGAAAGCCGAATCTGAACGACTCCTTCAGCGGCCCTGTAAAACCAACGCATTGGTGTTGTCGCTTATCCTTGACAATTATTGAACCTGGCGCGAACTCGTAGATTGCTACGTCAAGATCGCGATCGACAGTTAGCCACCTGCGCATGTATTCGTCCATCTCATCGCGCTTATAACCGGTATATAGGTTTCTTACTCGTGTCGGCATCCCAAACATCGGAAACAAGCCGGCTTCCGCGAGTGAGTGCGCCAATCCTTCCTGAAGTTCGCTCGCCAACAATTGTTTGGCCTCATCCATTTCGCTCAGAACTCGTTTCGGGGTGAGATGCCGAACCAGGGCGTCGGCCGCAAGCTGCGAGTCCGCAGCCAGCACAGTTGCAACGCGGTCCCTCCATGAAGTAGTAGCCTTCAAATTCTTTTCAAGCCTCTCGCTCCACCCCTTCGATTCGTCGAAGTAGTCAATGGCCGGAACGAACTCTCCGTGGATGTCTGGCTTGACACCATCGCCTGCATACGGTTCGCCGAGTTCCACACACTCGTTGCGAATGTCAGCAAAAGCCTTCTGTAACCAGGATTTTCTCAACAGCCTGAGTGCAATAAGCTCCTGCCCCTTGGTTAGAAACGGTGGAGGTGGTGGATCACCGGTAATCTTCTCCGGATGCCTGAAATAGTAGAGATCATGACTCTTGCTGCGACAAACAGTGAGGACCACAGAATAAGCACGCCCGCGCCTACCGGCTCGTCCAACCCTTTGCTGATAATTGAATCGCTGAGGAGGCATATTGGCCTGAAAGGTTGCTTGGAGAGGACCAATGTCGATGCCGACTTCCATCGTGGTCGTGACCGCGAGAGCGTCGATCTCATATGCCCGCGCCTCAATCGCGTCAAGCGGGTGATCGTCTTTCGGAAGCAAAATCCCCCTGAAGCGCCGCTGCCGGTCAGCTGGATCGTCGGTCTGGCCTGTCAATTCATCGCATCTGAGACGAAAACAATCGTTGCCGCGCTCAATTCGCTTCGACAAGAAGCTGGTGCGTCGAAGTTCTTGGACTGAACCGCTCGAGGAACCACTCAGTGATTTGAAGCACCTGGTGCAAACCCCAACTCCCGTATGCAGATGCACCCGCCCGCAATTCGCACATCGCCAGAACGGGGCGCTATCATCAACAAGCTTAATGGAAAGTCGCGCATTAAAGATCAGCCCCGAAGCATGGCCCACGTCCTGAAAGATTTCCAGGATCTCCTGCAGTTTCTGGTTTGCGGATTGCTTCCCGTAGGCCTCCTCCGTATACAATCGCACACGGTTTCGTGCTCCGATTTCCTCTGCAGTCGTCCACCCTGGTTGATCATCCTCCCACGGGTTCTCGTGAAGCCTGTATGCATCCGAAAACACTCTTAAGAACGCGTTCAGCTCGTTAGCTCTCTCCCGCCATTCGACTTTTCTCAGAGGGATACAGGGATATGCGAGGCCAGTTTCCTCCAAAGAAAAGTAGGTTTTGTTGAAGGTAATTTCCGAGATTAACCGATGTGCTTTCTCAATCAACCGTCCCCGAATCGCATTGATCCGGGTTTGCTTCATCGCATCGTCTCTCCAGTCGATCTCCCCATCAATCTCGGTGAAAAGCTCGTACCACTCAAATCGGGTATCGTCGTCGGAAAATGATTGCGTCCCGGTCTGATCTACCGGGTGTACTCCCAACCGAACGAACTCTTTCAACAGGGGTTTTAACCGCTCCCTTTCAGCCCTGGGTCCGAGGAATGTCGTCGCGCCGGGAGTCTCAACGACATGGGCTAATGCTATTGAGTCGTCCAATGCTTCCTGTCGAAGCGCATTCACCCGCTTCTTTTGTTCGGAGAGGGCTACTACGCGGTCGACCTTCCCCTCACTCATAGCCTCCTTCAAAGATCGTTCAATGAGATTGAGCTCGACCTCAAGATCCAAGAGCTTTGGGCGGTCCTTTGCGAGCGAGCGTAGAGTCTCGACCAGTATCTGTCGACGCAGGTCCTGATGGTGTAGCCTCTCAATGTCCAGCGCGGCTTTCGCCGCATCCTGTCGGCTATCGGAGAAGCTCACCAACTTCGGGTACCTCCGATCAAGACGTAAGGAATCGAACAACTCCGTCGCCAGCAATTGCGTCGTCTTTGCAAAGCCGGCGCGGAAGTTGCGTATCGTCGAAAGGCGGAATCCTAATTTCCGCTGAGAATAGTCCGTTCCGCAAGAGGGACACGCATATGGGACGCTGGAGCCGGGGTCTGAGGATCGCCGTTTGTGTCGATCTTGTTCTCCGGGCTTTCGAAGGAAGTAATAGCCTCGAATCCTGTCCTGAGATTGCCAAGGATCGTGTCTCGCCGAAAGTAGCGTGACCAACCCTGTGTCCGCATCAAGCGACGCCCGTTGCCAAAGGGCCACCTTGTCATCTGCCGGGACAGTCATTGGTGGGCGGATCGATTGAGGCCAAAATATTCCGAACTCCTCGGCGGTTAACTGCTCAAACAGTCGTGAACTTGCCGAATCCGGGAGTCCGTCGAGGTTCGGATCTATCGGGAGTAGCTCTATGTCGCCTCCGCCCGCTCTCTTTCCTTGCATACCGCCGAAGAACAAAGTGCCGCAGCATTCGCAGTACAGAAGTTCAAGCAACCGCTTGCTCCCTGCGCTTTCGGGCGCGAAGCGTACCCCACGCTCAATACCCAGCGGACCAACGACTCGATGCGGGTGTCCGAACTTGGGATCCACACCGAGAGTGCCGTCCGCTGATGCAAAAAGGCCCTCAATACTTCGGAAGAACAGGTGACAACGGAAGGAGGGGGCTTCGGCGATCTTATGTCCAGGGAACCACGTTTCCACGCGGTCACCTAAACCCCTGACGAACAATAGTCCCCGCACGGCCTTCACCGTCGTCTCATCGGCGCGACCGAAGAGACGAATCGCTAACGTGGATGGAGTCGTTGGCGCCGGATTGTCTGTCGTTTTCGAAGAACAGGCCCATGCCACTGCATTGGCTGCGGATTCCACGGCTGCTGTAACCGTCTCCCGCAGCGTGCCGTAAGTTTGGCCACAGATGTCCCGACATACCGACTGCCACAACTCCGGTTTTCGCTGTGGTTCCACAACTTGGCCACAGTCTTGTTCAGTCTTCAGGTGAGACTCCAGAAAATCAACGAACGTATCCGCCGAAAGTTCCCGCCGCGCCCACTGAATCGGTAGGGATTTGCCTTCAACGACTGAACTACTCCAGCAAAGTTTATCTCGTGACTTTTCATCATCGGGAGATGTATGAGTTCCGTGCGCGCCGAACATGTCCCACAAATACTGCAAACTCTCTTCTCTCTTTTCTTCCTTCATCGGGAGCGACGCACTTGATGCAAGGATTCGAAGCTTGTGGCGATTTCTCTTTGACGTCAACCCAAGGCGATCAATAAGCAACCTAATGAGGAAACTGACCTCTGTGCCTGCCGAACCACGCTGTAGATGAAGCTCGTCCAGGATCAGAAAAAAATAGGCATCAGGATCAGCATCAATCCATTCCCGAGTCTTATCGAAAATCGGTGCATCCACCTCTCGCGTCAACATGGCGCTCAGCATGCTCACGTTGGTTATGAGAATGTCAGGTGGACGTTCCTGCATATCCCAGCGGGACACCATCTCACTACCATCGACCGACGGAAACAAGTAGCGAGCGTCACCGTCTTCATGTCGACGAGCAGCATCCTGGGTACGCTGGATCTCGCACATTTGCCGAAAGAGTTCTCTTAGCGAGCGATCCCTACGCCCCGGCTCACTGTCTCCCGGACGTGGGTGAAAGTGGTAACCGGTCACCGGAGTAGCAGAGGTGTATTTTCCAAGGAAGATTCTATTGTTACTGAAATTGCGATCCATACACGCGCGGGCGTCGTCAGAATCCAATGCTTTTCGCAGGCGAGACAACTGATCCTCTACTAACGCATTCATTGGATAGAGGATCAAGGCCCGAACCGCTGCCGCGCGCTTCTCTCCCGTTCGTTGCTGTCGAAAGCACGAACCGCTGGGATTACTCTTGCCTGGTCTGTTCGGCAGATCTGTGTATTTCTCAGCGGGCTGACCTGAAACATCCTGCCACCAGCGCCGTCCTAGAAACTCTGGTCCTGGATGCGGCCAATTTAGTGCCTCCTTCGTCAGCATCGCGAAAACCGGCAATAGAAATGCTTCCGTCTTGCCTGACCCCGTTCCTGACGTTACGATGCCCGGAGAACCAGGAGAAATCCCGTGGCGCAGCATCTCTACCTGATGGGTATAGATCCTGTAACTGGCCCTCCGCTGATCTCCTACAATTTCGGAATCGAACAGACCTGACAGGGCCAGCTCCACAAATACCGCCCGCTGCCGCTTCGATAGACCCGGAATTCGGGGATCTTCTTCACCCCCAGTCGCAAGCTCATGCAAGAAAAAAGACACCCGCTCATATCGCGGTAGCAATTCGATGATTGGCTCCGTACAGAGTTCACCAGGTCTTTCCAGCAAAGCGCGCCTCTCTTCAGATACGGCTGCATCTCCAATCCTGAAGGCAGTCTCCAAGTAAGAGATATAGAGATCGCGAATTCTGTAGAAGGCGCCGATCGGGTCAATCATAGCTTCCGCTCACCAACTTTCGTTCTCAAGACCGTCAGCATCACCTGAGGCAGTCAGTCGTTGCAAGATGTCTCCCCCGCGAATGGTTTGCCACAACTCGAATGGTGGGGCCTGAAGGATTTCCTTTAGACGACCCATTTGTTTGCTGCAGCGTGGCAATAACGTCAGTTCGATAAGGCACGACAGAACATCCGGGAGCTTCATTCGTGACTCCAGTTGGGTAAGGATCGAGTATAGGCGAGCAGTCGAGGAGAAAAACTTACCGTCCAGGATCACCTTTTGGCTCACTAGCGTCAAGAGTATCTTCAGATCTCCACTCGGAGACTGCTTTTCCTCCGGCTCCCAAGTCGACCAAGCTTCAGAGTCGACACCTGCGACTTCAGCCGATATGCTTGATGCGTCATTAAGATCGCGCTGCTCGGAATCATAGTAGGGATCGGTGAAAATCCAGTTCGCATCTTCCCATGCGCTGGAATCCAAAGGATAAAGGGAGGGCTCGTCCACAAGTGTCCCTATCAGCAGCACGTTTCGTGGCCACACTACGTCAACACTGGCGTTCAACCCGTTTGTGGCTTGCGGAAGCGTGATTAGCGGTGCAGTGGGAAGTCCTTGTCGTCGGTCCGTAACGTGTCGAAATATGGGGTGAATTGCAGACTGCATAAGGCCCCGGTTCACGCCGTCCAAAACCACTAAGTGCATGGCGTTCGACCATCCCGCCTTTTCCAAAGCGTCCAGCAGACCGTTTGGATTCGGAGTGCCAACCTGGGATCCGCCTGTCCGGTTCAAGAGAACGTCGGCTGGTTCCAGCTGAGAAGGTGAAATTGGAACCCAAAGGATGTTCCCCCGCGTGACAACGCTGCAGTATAGGCGTAAGACTTCTCGCGCATGAATTCCGTAGATGAGAGGTACGTTGCCGGCAAGAAGCGTGGCGTGTAACGTTAGTGGAAGGCGGTCTTGAAAGCCGCGTCTGCGGAAGCTGGTCGTCAGCAGATGGATAACTTGTTCATGTTCGCCGATTAGGTCTTCGTAGCGTGTGAACGCTGGCGGCGCATTCCCTCGATTCTTCGTTGCATTGGTCGCTCCAAACGATAATGCCGCCCGCATTAACGCGCTCTCTGCCAGGAACTCCTCAGGCTTTTCCATCACAGAGCGTAGTCGCGCTTCGACTGTACTCTCCAGTGCCTGCGCGAAGAGTTCTTGTTGCTGGCGGCGTTCGGCGAGCTGAGTAAGCAACTTGTCACGCTGCATCGCCAAGTCAGCGAGTTCAGCACGTGTGGTGGTAAGCTTCCCCAACTCAACGGCCAGCTCCTGCTTGATCGCCTGCCGTGCGTCGGTTTTCGCCGCCTCCAACGCGCCTCTCACCTGCTCGCGGATGGCTGGTAGTTGAAGCACCTCACTGATGACCTCTTCGGTCAGGGTCACGTTCTCCTCGACCTTTACCGTCCAGGTTTTCAGCCTTTCCAGTCTCTGTTTCTCAAGTACCGTTAGGCCTGCATCCGCGGAACCCCCGACCAGTTGCCTTACAAAGTTATCGGTAAGTTTGATGGATGCTAGGTCTTTCGATCTGATCTCTTTTAGTGTGCGCTTTAGGAATACCGAATCCGGGGAGAAATCCACCTCCCCAATCTTCTCAGCCCAGTCGCCTGGGGGCAGGAAACGATGTGCATCGTGTTTTGCGAGAGACTCAGTTGGACCAGCCAGCGAAATGGTGAGATTCGAGTTCAGCGTCTCGTCCGGCAAATACAGCCGTCCGTCACGGAATAGTCCGTGTACGGGGCCGAGCAGGCGGCCTCCACTGAATCCGATTACGATCCTGTTCGTCAAAGGCGACAGAGCCGTCAAGCCAACGAAACATAGTTTGTGGCGGAGATCCTCTTCTGCCTGGACATCGGTCGCGTCAACCAATTCGGTAGCTGGGTCCGCTGGTTCGGATATGTTGAAAAGGTTGTGATATTGGTTCTCGTGTTCGAACGTTTCCGATTCATGCACTCGAAATAGCCAGGCAGTTCCGTTGAGAATACTGGTCGGGGGTCTCCACCAACTCGCGAGACCCCTATTAGGGAATTCGTCCGGTTCGACCACCTCCCATCTTGACCTCTCGGTTTCGACCTTGAACACGGGTCGAAGAAATGCTTTTGGACCTCCCATCGCTGTCCTTACTTCGTCGACGATTCCGAGATAGGTTGTCATTGGATTGATACGTGATTATTAGCTCTTACCTTACTTCTTTGGATTGGCGATTCCGATTGGTCAAACTCAATAGTATTGGCAAAACGGATCTGGGAATCGAGTGGAGTGCGGCGAATCTCCTGAGTAACGGGTTGGAGGCCAGCCTGTCCCGAAGAAGCACCGGCATCGGTAGTGGATTCTGCTGATCCGTTGCGGATTCTCGCCATAGCAACTCTAGGTCAACGGGGAGACGATTCCCTTGTCCTGTTAGATTTGTTAGATTCGGCCACATGGCTTGGATAACCTTCCTTCTCAAGCTTCGGTTCGCGAACGAGTAGAAATAGGAGAGATCGTTTGAATTGGTCGCATGTGGTCCGGGTAGCAAGCGCCCGGTGATAGCCACTGCACGAGCAAGTGGCAGTGGCAAGTGGATATGTGCAGCCGGCGACTCCAATGACAGAGGTCCATTCCGATTGAAAGGCACCTTGCAGGCTAGGTCATATGCTCGAAGGAGCGCCCACGTTTTTGACCAACCCCACCACACGCAAGAACCTTCTTTTGAGATTGAAAAGTAGTCAGGACGATCCGACCGGCGACACCACAAAAGGTCAACGATCTGATTCTCACGGCCGTTCTCCGGCCGCACGAACGACTGGTGGTTGAAGTCCCACACGCGGTACACATCCCAGTTTAGAGGCTTGGGCCCGTGGGCTCCATGAACTGAGTTGATCGGAATTGCGATCTCGGACAGATTCTTCAGCCGGAGCACTCCCTCTATGCCTGATCGTCTTTGTAGCTCATGTAGCTCGTCCATGGAACTGACTTCGGTCAGGCTCAATCTGGGCACCCATGGCGAGAGGCCTGACTTTCGACGAACAGGACAATTTAGACTTGCACACGCGGTCTCAAATATCCTTCTCAGGGAGGGAGGAACTAAACCGAGCAGCGCAATTCGGTAGCCAGCCTGACTTCGAAACAGGACCAAAGAGGGCTTTTTGGCAAAATACTTTCGTGTGTGCCAGGTCCTGAGAGATAAGCATTCAAAAATTCCTATCTCTACCCATGCGCGAAGCACATACCAAGCCGAGTCCCAATCTAGACCGAAATGCTCGTGCAGAAGGCTCACAAGTTCGAACTCCCGGATCCCTCGCTGGTAGCAACTTCGCGCTGATAGGAATGAAATCAGGTCATCAACAATAGGGCTCTCCTCACTGGCTGTCGGTCCTCCGGTCTCGTACTCTACCGCTTCCACGACAATGGCCTGCCCCTTCCGCTCGTCATCTTCAAAGCAGTCGCCCGGGGCTGTCGGCCAGTTGGACGGTGCCTCGCTCTCGTAGGATCCTGCTTCCCCAAGCCATTGGTCGGGCTTGGAGGGAGATGCATATTCCGTCGAGCGACCTTCTGCGACGAACGAAACCATTCGTCTATCAAGAAGGTCGCTACGCTTGAGAGCCTCAAGCCGAAAGGCACCCTCCAAACGTTGCTCCGGTAGGTCTAATGAAAACCGCCAAGTTCCAGCGTCTGGTGCACGGCGCAGCGAAATCTTTTCACCACTATCAAGTCCGTGCGCAGTTACCATATCCGCCCCTTCAATCACGATGTCCGGCAAGAAGCGAGCCAGACCAATGTACGATTGTCCCGATTTCGCCCCGCCTACGGTGGCGATCCGACTTGGGCGAAGCACCTTTTGCAAGCACCGGATTCCAGACAGAGTTGAATCTGCATCAAAGTCGACGCCCAAAAGTGCCGAACCGTTGGCAATCTCAATCTCATACCACCCCAAATATTGGCTTCGCCGCCACAAACACTCCTCTGCGCATGTCGCTTTTTCGAGGGCAATTTTGAATGCACGGTGACGGGTGTCTGCAATAAGCCCCAACACTTTTCCGCCCTCCGGCAGTTCCCGCGCAAGGATGTGTATTTGGCCAGATTCATCGGCAACAAATAGGAGGATCCCATCACGTATGGCGGAGCTAATATCGCGGAACATGGAAGGCAAAGCGCTCATTGAGCGGCCGCCCAAGGATTTCAGAATTGTTGTGTCGATAGGCTCGTCGTGGGCTCCCACTACGAGAAAGGGATAGTCTTGCAGCCCCAGCGGAAGTGAAACTGTCGAAAATTCCTTGGTTGAGAACTCGCCCGAACTGATGACCACCAAGGCGTAGCCGTCGATGTCGACTTCCAATCCGAGCTGCAGCTTTGACATTCGTGTGCGGGAGGGCTCCGCCAGGTTCGACTTGAGAGCCACCTCTCGTACAACCGACCAAAACGCAGTCCCTGCCGAGACTGATCTTGAGCTCAAATGGTACGCATCGCGAAACTCACGATAGGTTGTCTGAAATTGAGACGTAAAGTGCCCAAGCTGATCGTCAAGGATTCTTAGAATTGTTGTTACAGGAGGCTCAGATCCGAGTAGCTGTTCGGCTCCGAGGATCTTTCTCAGACGTTCCTGATCGCGTCGCGTTGGAAAAGCAAGGCAGTACGGGTATCCGATGATTGCGAGATGAGCCGGAGGCGTGGGAAGCACGAGACGTCTAACAGGTCGCTGCCGTTCATATTGGATCTTCAACCATTCACTCAACAACCGCCAAAGATCAGGGAGTCGGTCCAACCCATGCCCGGTTCCCCAGCCCAGCAGAACCCTCAAACGGCGGCGGAAGTCGCCGACGGATTCCAGCTGTTCTGCTACGTCACCGACTACCATGCAGGTGAACAGAAGATGCACAACAAAAGGTGGAATTAAATCTCCAGTCGGCCTCCACTGTCCTGCTTGTTTATGAGCATCAGATCCGAGCGACCGGTGTCCGAGACTTTTGCGCAAGACTTCAACGAGCGAAGCCCGGGCTTCGTTTGGTCCAGTAATGCCGTCGACCGCTTTGCTCAGTTCTTCGCCCGTTACCGCGAGCCGGTTCACCGTGTTGTCGTCATGGCCTTCGACAAAATAGTGATGAAAGAGTGCGCGATTCCAGTCGTCTATTTGCCAAGACTCTATGGGTTTTTCTGTCATCGGTTACGCCGCACGATGGGGAGCTCATGTACGATGGTGCCCAACGCCTTGTTGAGACTCAATGCAAACGGCATAGCCTTTTCATTGGCAAGTGCCTTGTAGAAAACCGGTTGGATCGCCCCTGCTTGCCACACGAGGATGGGCAGCAGAGCCGGTGCAGCGCTTTGTCGGTACCGGGGCGTACCACCTACAAAACCTTCGGGTGTGCGTTTCTGACCTGATCGGTTTTTGACCATGCTTGGCCTCTGGATGCCAGATTCCCGTCCTCAAAGGACACTCGGGAGTGTAGCTCATTCCTGGCGTCAATTGACTCTGATTCATGGGCAGCGGACAGTGCGACGGAGACTGGATCGCGAAAGCCTCAAGTTAACTCCGGCTCGACGACAGCAAGAAGGAGGGGACACCGTGAAGATCAGGAAGTAGACTGTTGTTGTGAGCAAAAAGTACCGAGACAAGGTGTGCGTTTACTGTGCCGACGCCCCTTCGTTCACTGCGGATCACATAATCGCTCGGCAATTTTTTCTGTCAAACCGCCGCGGCGACCTCCCGAAAGTTCCCGCCTGCGAGCGATGTAACAGGCAAAAGTCTGAACTCGAACATTACTTGACCGCGGTCCTTCCGTTTGGGGGAAGGCACCCTGATGCAACCACAAATCTTGAAACGATGGTGTCAAAGCGGCTCCTCAAGAATCAAAGATTGCGTGAACAACTGGTTCTTGGATTAAAACAAAGCACGGCGAGACATCCAGATGCAGATTCTCTGGCGCAAACTTCACTCGCCGTTCCAATCGATAGCGTGCAGTTGCGTCGGCTCTTCGTTTTGATTACCAAAGGATTAGTTTGGTACCACTGGCGAACAATTTTAGGCCCCGGTTACTCCGTACGGGCGGAGGTCATTTCCGAGGTGTGGGCGAAACGTTATGGGCAGTTCTTTGGCATGAAAGCACGCGATCACGTGAGGGCGAACTTAGGTGAAGGCACATTTTGTTATGAAGGCCTTCAAGCCGAAGAACCGCGAGAATTCACTATTTGGCGGTTTTCAATCTACGGCGGAGCTTGTCTCTCAGGAGATCCGAAGGCCCCAGCCACGACGTCATCGCAAGTCCTAGCGATTACAGGTCCCGACTCCCAACTCCACACGCTTGAGTCAGCTTTGTTCGGCCGCATATCCGATTCCCTAACGTCGCCGCCGCACCATCGGCCTCGCCGGCCACCTCTGTAAAATGTGTAGTCACCCGAAAAGAGCCGGCTGCGCTGAGGTTTCGAGTTCCCGGAAGTTACTCAAGCCGACGCCAACAAGACGAAAATGTTGCTGTGGCTCCAGATTCACTCGCTCCCTCAGTCCCAGAGCAATGTTGGTCAATTCCTCGCAAGAGGCGGGAGGAGAGTTGGGCGTGTGGCTACGAGTAAGGATCTTGAACTCGCTTGTTTTCAGTCTGAGTACCACAGTGCGTGCTATCCGCGATTCCTTGCGCGAAGCCGCCCACAGCTTTTCTGCAAGGTGGCGGATCATTAACTCTGTTTCCGCCAATGGCACGTCGCGCTCAAACGTGTCCTCCACGGACATGGATTGGGTAGGTCTGTCCGCAACAACCTCGCTCGGGTCCACCCCGCGGGCGAGGCCGTGCAGCCGCCGACCAAAGCGGCCGAATTGCTCTTCGAGCGAACTTATAGACAGGCCTCGCAAGTCCGCCACAATCTGTACTCCAAGTTTCGCAAGTTTCTCCCCAAGCACTTTGCCCACGCCAGGCAGACGATCAACCGGCAGTGGAGGCAGAAATGTATCTATTTCTTCAGGCTGGATTACAAACAGTCCATCAGGCTTGCGCCAATCAGATGCGATTTTTGCTAGAAACTTGTTGGGCGCCACGCCCGCTGACGCCGTCAGATTCAGTTCTTCTCGGATTTGTTGACGGATCGTGCGTGCCACCTGCGTGGCCGTTGGCAGCTCGAGTTTGTTCTCGGTAACATCCAGATAAGCTTCGTCCAGCGAGAGAGGCTCTATAAGGATCGTATGGCGCGTGAGGATCTCCCGAACGCTACGTGAAACGGCCTTGTAGCGTATGAAATCTGGAGGGACAAAAATTGCATCCGGGCACAAGCGTTCCGCCCGCACAGCTGGCATCGCCGAGCGTACTCCAAAGGCCCTGGCCTCATACGAAGCAGCACACACGACTGAACGCGTTCCCTTCCAAGCGACAACTACGGGCTTGCCACGGAACGCTGGGTTATCCCGTTGCTCCACCGAAGCATAGAACGCGTCCATATCGACGTGGATTATCTTTCGCAGAGGCATCTCGAAACCATCATAGTTTTTCGTGGCGATCCGGGAAAGTACGGTTGACGCTGGCGGGGAACGGGCGTGCAACGGCCCAGCTTGATCGATGACCCGACAGGAGAAGCTGATCAAGTATTTTCGACTTGCACCGATAGGACCTTAGCTCGGTGCCGGTTCAGTAATAGGTAATATTCAGATGAGGTCGACGTTATAGTCCCGCAGCAGTCGGCTGAGAAGAGCCCTGTTTGATGAGGCCGTCAATGACCCGAGTGAAGTCACCTTGAACGTGGAGCGCGGTCGCGTGAAGATCGCATACGCGACGCGGGTCGGATCATGTCGGGCGGGGTAACGGATACCGTCAGCTTTAGAAGGATGGAGCCGCAAGGCGGCGGACCAGCGTTGAGCGACCTTGTATGACCCTGTAACAAGCCGAGCATCGGCCCCGACGTGCGTCAACCCGCCGGAACTAGCCAAGTCGATAAACCGGAGTGCCCCCGTCAATTCCAGTCTGGCAATCTCTCGCGCGTCGAGGTAGTCTCCTGAAACTGCCGGCACCCCTGTCGTTGAACCGCAGGATTCAATGAAACAGCAGTGGGGGTCCTCACCAGCGTAAAGAACTCCGAAAGACGCACCGGTAGGACAGTCCGGATCGTCGAATCGATAATCTCCCGAGGTACCGAAATAGATTGGATCGTGAACGCTCCGATGATGGCGATACAATACGTCGCCGATTTTCAGCGTGAAAATGAGTGGAGTCTGCGCATGGAGCTCCGCATGAGGGAGGGGATGATCTCCCGGCATGTCGGTCACCGAGCTCCTTGTTCACCATACCCGCTTGTCGAGCTCGTGACTTCTTCTACCAATCCTTTTTGAAGGCTTTCGATCGGCGTCTTGCCGTTGAGTCTCTCATTGGGACTAGTAAAGAAAACCATCTGCATCCACGGATCAAGTGACTTAAGCCGAGAGAGGACTTCTTCGAGACCTCTAATAGTCTTGCCATCCTCAAATTGGAAACTCGGATAGCTGTACCCGCGCCTCCCCTGTGTCAACGCAAGCAGTTGATTGGCAGAACGTCGCTTATCAACTGCTTGTCTTGAAATACCGAGAACGTCAGCAACCTGCTCAGAGGAAAGAGCTCCTCCCGCTACCTCCAGCATCTGTTTCTTCCTCTTGAGGCCCCTGATCTTGGCAGCAAGAAGAGGGTCGTCAGCAATCAATTGAGAAGTCTCAGGAGCTGAACTGAGGGCCTCAAATGCTACAAGGAAATCGGTAGGGGCTGCGGTTGCTTGTTCGATCGTAGTACCTGGGAGGCTCTCCTCCAACTCTATGAAGGCTCTCAATATCCGGGACTGAAATGCCGGATGTTTGGTCTCTGCTATTTCTCGCAATGCCCAATTTAGAAAGCGATGCTCAGGCTCGGGATCTAGCTCGAAATTGAGCCGGAACTTATGACCTTCGACAGCGGTTGTGACAAGAAATCTATCGAGGTTCAGCTTGAGGAGGGTATCCTTCATTTCGAAAAAGACCCATTGCTGAGCCGTTCTCAACTTCAAATCACTCCAATTATGTGAAATGAAAATTAGGAGATCTGTCGCCCCTGCCTCTCGAGAAAAGGTGAAAGCTACTTCGTGCTCGCCGAAGTTTGCAAGCCACTTCTGAATTGTTTGTTGTATCTGATCGAGACTCTCGGGATGTTCGGAAACGGTGAGCACAGGCCCTCGACTTGACAAGTTAATTGTGTATTATTAGATGCTACTTGGTCAACTATAGAATCTTGCGAGCAACGATCGTCTGGTAAAAAGCACCGTTGGGGAGGCTCATATGGTCATTTCGGAGGATGATATATTACTGAAAAACAAGGCTTTTTAGTGCACCGTGTGCCTTTGGGACAACCGTCGGCGCCCATAATTCCCTCCACTTCTAGAGGTCCCGAAACGGGGCCTTAGACGGCCTAACAGAGGGTTCATAACCCCTGCTTCCACGTTTTGATCGCTTCCTTACAGGTACCATCTGAACCCATCCTGGAGGAATGTCTAATCGAGGGGGTCGCTTTGGCTTGGGAATGGCAAAGTCAAGTACAAACCGAGGGGGCGGAGCATAAAGAAGCGATTTTAATATCTCTCCTCGAAAGTTGGTCTGCCTAAGGATCTGCTTCCTCACGGATTCCGCATTCTCAGCCGAATAACGTGGGTCGAGCATAACTTGATCGATCAGGGCATGAGGGTCTACCTGACATTTCAAAAGGTCGGAAGCCCCCTTAGCCTCGTCGCCCGCAGTGGCGAAGATGAGCGCCCGAACCTCGCGTTCATGCTTGAAGGCGAGACGCTTAACCAGGAGAGTCCTGCCCATCGCAGTGTAAGAATCTTCACTTGTCTTGAATGCACCTCGCGCGAATCGAGTCAGAGCCGCCTGGCTAAGATAGCTGACTTTACCGACCCGCACAGTATGGGGTCGAACCACGGGCGACTGGATGATGCTTCGCGCAAGCCGCCTTGGCGTAGTGCGGATTCGGACGGCATCGCCCTTTGGCGAGTAAATTCGCCACATCGCATCCGAGGCCGACTGAAGGGTCCAGCACTGGCCGTAGATTCCGTCACGATTGCCGTGGCTGTATATCTCGCCTGACGGAAAGCGGATCCTCGAACGCAGAATGAAGTTCTCGAAAGGATCTTCCCACTTGTTGGGCTTAACAAAAACGTTCGCGCTGGAGGAAAACATTTTAAACATCCGAGACAGGGAGATTATCCGGTATATGTGACGATCTCTATCCTTATTAGACAGATCAATGAAATTCTCGTCGGATAGCACCCTGTCCTGGTCGGAACGCACATGTGACACTACGCAGATCTCTTCGGTCATATTCTGGCCGTAGATTATGCCACTTTAGCTCGATCAAAGCGGCGGCATGGAAACCGGCTTTGGGCAGAGGTCATGGAACAATAGTTTTTGGTTGCAGAGGCCTGCAGCCTCCGAATTGCTGGTCATACCGTTCCGAGCTGAATTGATCCGCTGCGCGGCGTAAGCTGCACAAACTATGGCCATTTCAAGGGATGGTTTCCGTTCAGCCGACAATCCAGGAGTCGATATCGCTACGAGCGGCTTGTCCCAGGTGGACTACGGCGCTGAAAAACGGAGCCGGTAAGCGCTGGGTGTAACCTGCAGTTGTGAGAGAAAAGTACGTCTCATGATCTCAGAGCTGCTGAAGCCACACGAAGCAGCGATTTCCTTGACGGCCTTAACAGTTTGTTCTAGCTGTCGGCGTGCAGCCTCCACGCGCAAGCGTTCCGCGAATTTAGCGGGTGTAATGCCAGTTTCCTTTCTGAAGACACGACTGAAGTTCCGCGGGCTCATAGCAGCACGCCTGGCGAGTACATCAACAGAGAGATTCTTGTTCAGGTTTTCTGCCATCCACACCTGAAGGTCATGTAGCGCCGTACGTCCCGAAGCTTGGGTTGATAGGGAAACGCTGAATTGCGCCTGACCGCCAGGTCTGCGCAGAAACACGATAAGGTTGCGCGCTACATCCAATGCCACGGACGCACCGTGGTCCTCTTCTACCATCGCCAGAGCGAGATCAATGCCAGCCGTGATTCCGGCAGAGGTATAGATATTCCCATCTTGTATCCAGATCGGATTCGCATCGACTTTGACATCTGGATATTTCTTCTGCAAATCGGCAGCAAAGGCCCAGTGAGTTGTTGCTCGCTTGTTATTTAGTAAACCCGCTTCAGCCAAGACAAAGGCTGCGACGCACACGGATGCCACTCGTCGTGAGCGGCCCGCAGTCTTTTGTAGCCAAAGAGAAAGGCAGCTGTCACGTGTGTCTTTTGAGGTCGGTCCGCAAACGACGACCACTGTGTCCAAGGGCTCGCGCAGTCTCCGGTAATAGCCATGCGCTAACAAAGAAACTCCGCATTCGCCTGCAATGATTGGTTTAGGTTGGGAGCTTACTACTCGAACGTCGTAAGCAGGGCCCCGCGCGCCGAGTACGCGGTTCGCGCCCGCAAAAACCTCAAGTGGACCAATCAGATCAAGCTCCCCCACGGGAGGTACTCCAAGGATAACCACCGATATGGGGGGGCGCCTGCTTGCCAGTATTGGTTTCGTTGTCAGCCTAGGCATGATTTTCACAATGGCCGGAAAAGTGGAGTATATGTCATTGCAGCCAGACCGGCCAACCCCTACCGTTGTTGAATGCGAAGGCTTCCATGAACAAAACATATAAAGCCATTGAGCTCTCGGGCCCAGGTTCAATGGGGCGGTGTAGAACCGCGCTCTCGGGCTGGCGCATGTTGGGTTCGCAGGAAGGGACCTCGAAGTAAGAGAGTGACTGACACTCAAGATCGAATCATTTCTGTTGGGCGGAATGGGAAGTTGGAGGATAAGGATGGCGAGCACATACAGAGCCGTCGAGATTTCTTCACCGGGCGTTTTCTCCTTGGTCGAAAGAAAGGTTGCCGTCCCCGGCGCCGGACAGGTGCGTATCCGCGTCGAGGCTTGCGGTGTATGCCATTCGGATGCGGCAACTGTGGAAGCGCAATTCCCCAACCTTTCTTATCCGCGCGTGCCTGGCCACGAGGTTATCGGACGAATAGAGGAAGTGGGCCCCGGCGTGACAGCGTGGAAGGTCGGCCAGCGTGTCGGAGTTGGATTTTTCGGAGGTGAAGACGGAACCTGCGAGGCCTGCCGCCGTGGTGAAACCGCCTATTGCCAAAATGCAATTATGACCGGCATCACAACTGACGGTGGCTACGCGGAAACGATGATTGCGGAGGCACGCGCGCTTGCCCTGATACCGGATGCCCTCAAGTCAGAAGATGCGGCCCCCCTGGTATGTGCCGGCATAACAACCTTCAACGCGCTTCGTAACACCGCACGTGCCGGCGACACCGTCGCCATTCAGGGAGTAGGCGGGCTTGGCCACCTTGGCGTGCAGTTTGCACGAAAAATGGGCCTGCGCACCGTGGCGATTGGTGGGGGCCCCGACAAAGAGAACCTGGCGCAGAAATTCGGAGCGCACATCTACATCGATGCCAAGGCACAAGACGCGGCGGCAGCACTGCAAAAGCTCGGAGGCGCAGATGTCATCCTTGCGACCGCGCCAAGTGGGGCCGCAATCGGTAGCTTGCTTCCCGGCCTTAAAACTCGGGGCAAACTTGCGGTTGTCGGAGTCTCAGGTGATGCCATCCCAGTCAACGGCGTACCGCTTATCTTCGGCGGACGGTCAGTTGTCGGCAGTCTCACCGGAAGAGCGATCGAGACTCAAGACACGCTTGATTTCAGCGTACTTACAGATGTCCGTCCAATGATCGAAACACTTCCGCTTGCAAAAGCCGAGGAAGCATACAAACGAATGATGGATGGCAAGGCACGCTTCCGAGTGGTGCTCACTATGACCTAAACAAGTTTAAAGGCCTGCGGAAAACGGAGCTCAAACCGAACGTCCCAGAGGGAGACTTGGATGAATTCATTCCAGGAAATCTTTAACAAACAGAAGGCGTACTTCGATTCGGACGCGACCAAGACTTACGAGTGGCGCATTGATCAGCTGACACGCCTTGAGAACTTGTGCAATGAGAACGCCGAGGTTCTTGAGGCCGCAATGAGCAGCGACTTCAAAACCGCCAGTCAGGAAAAAGTCTTCGAAATTATGGCGCCAGTTGGAACCGCCGCCTTCGCGAAGCAAGAGCTGAAAGAGTGGATGAAGCCTGTAGATGTCGTCGTGCCGAAAGCCCTTCGGGAGACCGGACATACTGCCAAGGTCTATCGAGAACCGTACGGTGTCACTTTGGTGATTGGTCCGTTCAATGGGCCATTGACCCTGCTTTTCGACCCGGCATGCCAAGTTCTTGCCGCGGGCAATCCGTGCATTCTCAAACTCTCCGAGGGTTTGCCCGCCACCAGCAAGGTCTTACTGGATCTCATTCCGAAATACTTCGATTCTCGGGCCGTTACTGCCGTCACGGGAAGTAAGGACGAGGTGACGGAACTGCTCAAGCTGCCCTTCGACTTCATTTTCTTCACCGGCAGCGTCAAGGTTGGCAAGATCGTCATGGAAGCGGCCGCAAAAAATCTGACTCCTGTACTCCTCGAACTTGGCGGACAGAATCCAGCCTTCGTCGATGCGACCGCCAATATCCGGGATGCAGCCAAAAAGATTGTCTGGGGGGCTACGGCCTGGGGCGGCCAATGGTGCACTTCGCCCGGATACGCCTACGTGCACGAATCCATCGCGGAGGAGTTTGTTGCTGAGTGCAGGAAGGCGATGGTCGAGTTGTACGGGACCGACCCCAAGAGCAGACCTGACGATTACTCCCGCATCATTAGCCCCAAGGCCACTGAACGTTTGGCAGGCCTGATCGATCAGAAGAAAGTCGTCATAGGCGGGGCCTCTGACCCGGATGCACGCTATCTCGATCCCACGGTTATCTACCCAGTGACATGGGACGACCCGATCATGGAGGACGAGATATTCGGACCGATTCTCCCAATCCTCACGTACAAGGACATGGACGCTGCCATTCGCGAGGTGAAAAGGCATCCGAAGCCTCTTTCCGGCTTCTTGTTTAGCCGCGACCAAAAGGCAATCGATCACTTCCTCGCGAGCTTGTCCTTTGGCGGCGGTGCGATCAATCAGGTGAACATTCACCTGTTTATCGAAACCATGCCCTTTGGAGGGGTCGGATATTCCGGCATTGGTCACTACTACGGCAAGGCCGGGTTTGACGCCCTCACCCATGCGAAATCGGTTCTCATTTCGCCGCCCGACGTGGCCATCGAGCACCTGTTCCCGCCGTATACGGACGAAAAGGTCAAAGCGCTCAGCCAATGGTTTGAATACTAGGCCACAAAGGTCCCCAACAAAAGCGACCTCCAAGGTGCACAGAGATGAAAACGAATCCGAAAAACTACGTATCAGCCGCCCAACAGTTCTTCACTGCCTACGATGCCCACGACGTTGATGGCATGCTCGCTCTTTGCGCAGATGGCGCACTAGGACGATATGCTCCGTATGGCCGCGAGAGCGTCGTGCCAATCCGTGGTGGCATCGATGTTATTTGGCGCGCGTTTCCGAATGCCGTTCCGAATTTCCGAGTCAAAGTGATCGAGCTGATCCCTACCGAGGGGAACACAGTGGTGATCCAAGCCGAGATGAGCGGGCCCATACCTGCCGAAGTGCCTGGGGTTGCAAAGAAAGGCCAGGACGTACATATCCCTCACTGCTACATTCTGCGTTTCGACACGGACTCCAAAATCACACGGCTCGATGCTTACTGGGACAACACCGTCCTCAACAGTATCAAGGCGAGCGGCGTGTGACTGAGCGAGCCAAATGCAAGATCTCTGATTTGCGGCGGCATTGTTCCACGGACTATGTGAAAGCGAGAGAGGCAGGCAATGGTTTTAGCAGGAATCAAAGTACCGGACACAGTTCTGGTTCGCGATGCGATTGATTTGTCACGGAGCGCGTCAGAGCGATTTCTTTTCAACCATGTGATGCGCTCCTGGCTGTTCGGCGTATTGCTTTCAGAAAGCGCTGAACGTGCTCCGGATGCCGAGTTGTTGGCAGTAGCCACGATTCTGCATGATCTGGGCTTGACTGACCGCTATACGGCGGAAAATCGTTTCGAGGTGGATGGCGCCAATGCAGCGCGCTCGTTTCTGAAGGGCCGAGGCATCTCGACGCAGCAGATGCAAGTTGTGTGGGATGCCATCGCGCTTCATACCACACGATCTATCGCTCTTCACAAAGAGCCCGAAGTGGTTATGACCCATTCGGGAATAACGGCGGATGTTCTGGGGGCAGGCCTTGATCGAATTCCGCATGATAAACAAGGCGCGATCCTAGCCGAATTTCCGCGCCTGGCACTTAAAGACCGATTTAAAGAGTGCCTTTGCAACATCGCTCGTCGGAAGCCGGAGTCCACCTTTGACAACATCGCTCGGGATTTCGGCGTTCGATATGTCGAGGGGTACACATCCCCCAACTTTGCCGATGTCGTCGCGAATGCACCATTTTCCGAATAGAGGAGAGGTCATGACAAGAGATCGTATCCAACACGCGCTCAACATTATCTACGAGAAGGTCTTCAACCTAGGCCAAGCCGACCTGTATCCGGGTCTCGTGAGCGGGCCATATCTCCAACACAACCCGCTTTTCCCGAATGGGCTCGATGCCATCGTGGGCTACATCAAGCAGGCCGGGCGCATACCCTGCGAGGTCAAACGAGTCGCCATCGACGGCGATCTGGCTTTTGTACACGTGCGCTACTTGGACTGGGGAGGCAAGGAAACCGCGGGTGTTGACATCTTCCGCTTCGACGAGACCGGCAAAGTTGTCGAGCACTGGGACGTGCTGCAGCCCGTACCAGCGTCCTCGAACAACGCCAACACGATGTTCTAGGAATTACAAGCCTTCTTGATTTCTCGGGCCGAATCCTGAACTCGAACCGGGACTCCCGTGTGGATTCCGGGACATTAAAAAGTTCGCCGCAGCTTACCTGAACCAGGTTTAAAGGAGTAATAGGCAGGCGTGCCCAGCCATCGGCCTGGACGAATTCCCCTAAAAAATTCGGATGCCTCTAAGACACCCGTCGGAGCAGTAGGAACAGCTTATCGTTACATCATTGTTACATGAAGAACGAGGCATGTTTCGACAGTTTTACTGCTAACTTCTGGAGATGGAAGTTTGAAGAACCGATTTGAAGTTCGTGATCTACGCGGTTTTCGGCGTGACCATAGCCTGCTGAATCGCTGAAACCAGCGTTTCAAAGTCGAAGGAACCGTCATGCTTGCTGGATCAGCCCTCCGTTGCGAAGGTTTCCAAGATCAACGACTGCATAGCCAAAACCTTCGAGCAAGCTTTCGACTCGGTTCTTCGCGCCGTCCGGCGATGGCGCGAATTGTCGCAGGCCGCGAGATGGATCGCTTTCATTTGTGACGCTCTCGCTCTCCCTCCTCCAGCAAATTTCGCATCACGAAAGGGCCGCCTACTTGCTGGATCAACCCACCATCGCGAAGGTTTCCAAGATCAATGACTGAATAGCCGAAACCTGCCAGTAAGGCCCCAACTTGCTTCTTCGCACCGTCGTCGTCTCCCGAAATAAACACGACTCTTCTCGCCCCGTTGACGATTGGGTCCGCTTCTAGTTTGGGGACGCTTATGGTATTTAGCGCCTTAACCACTCTGGCACCAGGGGCAAGTGCTGCAATGAACTGGCTAGCGGACAGGTTTCCGACATCGGCGAGTGTGAATTCTCCGGCCTTACCGTGAAGAGTATTTACCCCATCAATCAGAACCTGGTTATTCCACTCGGGAAGACTCGCAAGTGTTTCGGGCACGTTGTCCCAGGGAACAGCAAGAAGTACCATTTCGCAAGCTGCTGCTTCCTCCTTAGAGGCAGCCGTCGCTCCTGGTCCAAGTTGATTGACAATTTCTCGGAGGCTGTCGCGACCGCGGCTGTTGCTGAGCTTAATCTTGTGGCCTGCCTTCAATGCCTGTTTTGCGAAAGCTTGTGCGAAAGCTCCCGCTCCAATGGTTCCGATTTCCATACGCAATCCTTCCGAAGCTCGGCTTCTGAATAAGACAATTCCGGTCTTTCCCGGGTGAGAGATGTGTTGAATACCTTTTTGAGAGTCGCCAAACTCATAATCACGCGCGACCTCAGTCTTGCGAGTAAAGGGTCGACACCTTCCGCCCTCGGCGATTCAAAAACTGCGTTACGCCTGTACAGCTTGTGAAGACGACAGCACCTCTCAATACCTACTTTCCATCTTCTTCCTCCAGCCAGCCTTTCCCTGTTGCGCTTATGGGAGGCTGTTTTTGGCCGACCCTCGTTCCCGGAGCATCCATTCCCTGATATAAGGTGAGCAGCGCAGCACTGAGATACCCTCGGCCTCGCAAGCGTTGAGAAAGCGAACACCTTCAACATCCACGAGATCCACCTCCTCCAAGTCCAAAGTTATTCGTGGTCCGTCGCGCTCGATCTCGGCCGTCACCTGATCAAGGTGCTCGGATCGCAGCTCACCGCTCAACCGAATCCGCGTTCTGCGCTTACCACAAATCCGTTCAATCTTGAGAGTCATGCGTCGCTGGTCCGAGGCACACTTTTACCAATGCAATACCCTCTGAGGCTTGCAGGACGCGGTACAGGTTCGTGGTCCGCTGGCCTAGCGCGTTGGCAATGCCGAGAACCGTCTCGCCAGCTTTATATCGGCGCCAGAGTTCTTCGCGTTCTCAACCTCGACGCCCTTCATCCGCTTCAGCTCCGAGACGCTCACCCCGCCGTACTTCGCTTGCCAGCGGAAGTAGGTCGCACGGCTGATCCCATGCTTCCTGATCAACCCGCTGAGTGCGACTCCGGCTTCGCCTTCTTTCAAGATCGCAACGATCTGTGACGCGGTAAATCTCGACTTCCTCATGACTATCCCACGTACCGGGGAGAGCCCGCTGTTTACCTGTATCCGCGCGGGGAGAGCCTACGACCACGATACGGCAACACCACTACCGAGAGACCAATCTTCCCAAGCGGCGGTCATGGAGAGACGGACGAAGACATCTTCACGCGCAATTCCCGGCGAGGCAGCAAGTTTGTCCGAAAGACGCGCCAGTAAGGCCTCCTTTTCGGCCCGACGCCGCGCGTCTGACTCGATGTTAATGATCACGAAATCTCCCGAGCGAGACCCTTTGATCCCGAAGTGACGATCGTAGATCAGATCGCCCGGCTCAACTTGCTCTATGATATGGAACAGATCGTTCTTCTGCATATACGAAGTCTCGAGGAGCGCCTCGTATATGCTGTCTGACATCTTCGTGATATATTCGGGCGACTTCCCTTTAATCATCGTCACACGAACCAGTGGCATGAGAATCCTCCTTAATTGCTGCTCCTTGCGGTTAACCCTTTGCGCCGGCGGTTCAGCCCACGCTGTATCCAGAGTCTGCCGAAGCGTGTTCTTTAAGAATGCAACAACCGTGCCACATGAAATTCCTTGAGAAGAGGCGACTTAGGAGTGCCTACGATGCTCGGTTTTGAGCAAATGCTGTTTAGTGAGCAAACGCGGTGGTATTGCCGGGTAGACGGGATCAATTTGACCGTTGAACTTTGAACCGATATTTATTGATTCCCAATCGCCTGATTTTCGCGTCAAGCGTTGGCCTTGGAAGTCCCAATTTGGTTGCCGCACCGCCTGGCCCGGAGACACGGCCGGCGCTTTCTGCCAGTGCGGCCTCAATCATTTCCTTTTCCTGCC